>Ga0160428_1000317_pt1 | contig 56583 bp, 45 predicted proteins | sample SolpanmetagenomM_FD_108198 | JGI IMG/M metagenome (GOLD analysis project Ga0160428, IMG submission 108198) | Solar panel surface microbial communities from Lawrence Berkeley National Laboratory, California, USA - M | ecosystem: Engineered > Built environment > Solar panel > Unclassified ... | reverse complement strand
GAAGGATTGGCCGCTTCTCCCGATCGCTAGCTCCGTAAGTCTAGGACGAACTACTTGAGCGATGGGATCTGGTGGTGCCCAGTGAGGAGGACTAGGCATTGTAGTTAGTGAATACCGGGGAGCTGCGAGAGACCCATGGTGGGAACCTTCGGCTAGGCGATCCTGCCTTCTTTGGGGTGACATCCGTCTGATGAAAGGGCTGAAAGAGTCTGCAAAAGCCCGGAGATGTTCAGCAGCCGAAGAGCTTGGTGATGCCGGTACTGAAGATGAGGTTGGCGATGCTGTCAATATTTCTGGTACGTTGGACAAATTTGGGCTTAATTGTGGTATCGTTCGCTGTTGGGCCTGTTGTACAGATAGTCCACTGGCATTACTTGCCGACCGGATGCTGAGATGCTCAAAGGTGGGAAATTGTGCAACACTTGAAGGTGAACGGTGGAAAGAATCGACTGAGTTCTGTATACTGAGCATAGCTGCGCCTGTAGCTAGTTCTTCCAGAGGAGACTGTCGATGATAGACAGCATGATGTGCCGCAGGTCGTCTCCGAGCATCATAGTACTCAGCTTCATCATTCGATAGGTCACCTTGAGGCGTGTGCAGTGGAAGACGTCTACTGGGAGTATTGGCACTGTTGGTTGGTTCGAGCCTCGAGGACGTATTACTCGTAGTATTCGCTCTTGCAGGAAGGACTCGAGGTCGATATCGTCGAACTGCCACTGGTAGAGGTTCTCCAGGATCGGATGAGGATCGTAATCGGGAATGTCTGCGTGGTGAAGGACCGGGTCGAGTGCCCTCGGGTCGACTGAAAATATGTGGCTGCGTGGAAGAAGAGGCACCATCAAGTTGTAGAGATCCCACCATATCTGATGCCCTGAGTCCAGGTGGCTTCCTCTCAATCGCGACTCTCATCTCTTGTGACATTGCCGAATCCCGTCGAAGAGATTGTGCATCGACGTGAGCGGCAAGTGAGTCTTGATCCGACTCCTCATCATTCTCTTCACTTTGCGCAGGTACATCACTCGGGATATCGACTTGCTCGAACAACCATTCCGTAAACTCCATTGCGCCAGTATCTTCAGGCGCCAGTTCTAACAGATTGCGTGATAATTCCGAGGCGATTTCTGCTTGGGTCTTGCCATTTACGACCATGAGCAGGACGCATTGTGCTAACGCTTCACCATCGGACCAATCTGTGCTCCAGCCCATCTCTGCGAACTTCGTTCGTACGACATTCTGTAGCTGTAGCGCGTCCTCGATTGGCACCGGGCTTACATAGCTCTCACCCTCAAGATCCTCAAGCTCGAACTCGTCTCGGTCGTTCATCGCGGCAGAAGGTGATGATGCCACCAATGAAGAGTCTGTCAGGCTGTCATCACGATAACGCTCAGGTCCTCGATATAGTCTGGGTGCAGGCTGGCTTGCTAAAGTCAGTAATTGGAGCTGATGTTGTCCCCATGTCCCAGCTAAGATCTGTCGTTGTGCGTCACATTTTCTCTTGTGTCGGTCGAGGAAGTCGAGGACCTCTTTGCGAGTTAGTTCGATTCGTGATGGCGGGAGGCGAAGCATATCTGGAGGCGTATCATCGAGTAGTTGGACGGTGAATGAGGATGAGAGAGATCAAAATGACGAGTTAGAAATAAACGAGAAATAGCAAACAATATACGGCAGTCACGACGCGAATGGTTCCTTCCCTGAACAATCATCTTGCCCAAAGAATTTACTTTATCTTCAATCGAATGATATCTTTGAAGCTGAGCTTCTAGCACTCGACGACTCGGGGTACAGTGCCCGGCACTGGACGATGGCATTGATTTGTCGATCGATAGAATTGGTTCGACTTGCTGCTCAGTCGTCAGACGCCAAGCAAAACCGGGCGAGTCATTGACATCCAACTCACTCCTCCGAGACAACCTTCAACATTGAAAGTGTTATACTTACGTCGCAATCATGTCTACGCCTACAAGAACACTCAGGAACTTATGGAGGATTGGTCCGAGGGTATGTTCAAGGTCTCCAGAAAAAGCCGTGCTGAAAGGGAACAACCTCGAGCTCACCACCGAGAGGCATGTCATTCTATTGAACAATCACTAACCTACCACTCGAACAGATGGCGTGGCGTCAACTCCAGGTCCGTATCCGATATTCAGTATCCTCTCCAACGTCAAATCGACTCCCCAGCAACCTGTGACCAGCAATGATGAGGATGAAGCACATACATGCAATGACATACGGGGAGGTTGCGGCGGGACGAGGACAATTGATTTTGCTACTAGGAAGAATGAGGACAGTAGTACTGACTATAAGATTGCAAATAGTACATTGGTGACACAAAGTACGGAACTTTTGTGGCCAAGGACAAATATGGCAATTCGTTTTACGAGAACGAAGACGAGGAATTACCATGTACGTCCATACAGACTGTCCATTCGATTTCAAGCAACGGGTACAATCCATGTGGGAAGAGCAATCGTACTAAGACGAGACTGAACAGTGAGGACACGCTGGGTTGACTACAAGGACCACGAATTCGACCCCTCACAGATTGAACCTGGCTGGTAAGTTGCCATGAAGTCCGAGCAGTCCGAGGAAGATATTCCACAGCCCTGAGCAATATAAGGCTACTGCGAAACGGGTAGGAAGAACATGTGACTAATGTGTTGATCAGGCACGCATGGCTAGGTTACATGGTCCATGACCCGCCCAACAAGGATCCCCTCAACCAGACAATGATCCGCTCATGGGAGGTGCCATATCATAGACCAAACTTGACTGCAACAAGAAGCATGTACCGCGCTTTCAATACGTAAGTATTTACCGAGCTGCGGTCTTTGGTGGAGCGACTCGGCAAGGTATTGATTGCTGACTGTGTTTATCGCTATAGTGTAAAACCCAAGATTGCAGTATGGAAGCCAGTTCCTGCGCAACGAGGAGAATAGTTGGATCTCTGGGCAGAAGATGCGTTGAACATTGGGAAAGGAGTTCAGGTGATTTCATGCGAGTATTGACGGAAGCATTGTGGCAGCCAAGCAGCGTCTCATATCTGGCACCAAGATAGGTAAATAGCTTCAAGACCTCTTCGACTAAATGAGAGTAAATTCGGCAATATTCCAAGGCTTCTCATCCCATCTTCGATACGTGATTACTTCATGAACAGAAAAGGGGCGTGTGAGGAGCGCCAAGTATTAGGTCAGTACCTTATCTGATACATTTTCAAAACACTGCCAAGCGATATGGCTTCAACCTTACGCTCAAAAACGATGGCTGCTCCATCTTCTGTTTCAGACATTCCTCTTACTCAACAAGCTGCATCTCTTGCAGATGATGACCATGCTCGGATTGCGTTGCAGAGACGCACATTCGATGCTGATTTCGATGACGGTGACAGCTCAGCTGCACCTGCTTATCCACCTGTTGATGGCGGTAAAGATGCGTGGTTGTTCCTTGCTGGGGCTTTCACTATAGGTTCGTATAACTCCCTATTGGAAATAATGTCTCTAACGAAGTGGCTTTGATAGAAATGTTGGTTTGGTATGTCTTGATTTCTTTCTTCTTACTCTCGTTTGCTCGGAGATCTTTGGTGTCTGAGTGCCTGAGAACATCCAATTCACTGTATCCTCAAACAGAACAACTAACGCAATGAATGTCGTAGGGGATTTGCATTCACAGTGAGACATTGCCGTTATACTACCACTTTGTTAACAGACTTAGTTAACAGACTTAGTTTGGCATTTGGCAAGAGTACTACGAGAACCATGCCACGTTCGGTAGAGGTGCCGGAGTCGCCACTGTGGGCACGACACAGTCGGTATGCTAGCTATCAATTTCCTCACATCTTTACCAAGCCACTAATTACTCCATCAAAGGGCATAATGTACATCTCATCCCCGATTGTATTCGCTGCTCTTTTACGTTGGCCTCGATTCCAGCGATACGCCACATTCGCTGGATTGTTTCTCCTGTGTCTTTCATTAGCATGCAGTTCCTTTGCGAACACCACAAGCCAGCTTATTGCCACTCAAGGGGTCCTGTATGCAATTGGCGGCGGTCTAGTCTATGCTCCTAGCATGTAAGCTTCGTCACTACATACATACGTGCAAGCTAGACTACATTGATCAGACTAATAACATGTGTAGACTCTATCTTGACGGCTGGTTTGTCAAGCGCAAAGGACTGGCGTATGGCATCATGTGGGCTGGAACAGGTATATATTGCATACTACACAACTCATATCCAATGAGTTTCCGCTGACAGATTTTTTATAGGTCTAGCAGGACTCGTCTTCCCTCTAGTCATCAGCGCGTGTCTTAATCGCTTCGGACACCGTGCCACCCTTCGTGGGATCTCTGTCGCTCTCTTCCTCATGTCCTTCCCTCTCCTACACTTTATGAGACCTCGAATCCCTCCCGGTCCCAACTCAGGACGTCGTCGCTTCGACCTCGCCTGGCTCTGGTCACCCACTTTTCTCATCTTCCAGCTTGCTAACATCCTTCAAGGTCTTGGCTACTTCCTACCCCAGATTTATCTGCCTACATACGCGAGTTTGATGGAGAATCATGCTGGCAACACTCTCGACTTCCGCTCCACACTTACGCTTGTGCTGTTCAACATTGCTAGTGTTGTTGGTTGCATTGCAATGGGTTTCATCACCGACAAGTTACATATTACTACATGTATCGGAGTCAGCGCTGTTGGTACAGGCCTTGGTGTATTCCTCTTCTGGGGCTTCAGTGGTGCTGGTTCCGGAATAGGTCTTTTGTACGTCTTTTGCGTTGCCTATGGTCTCTTTGCCGGCGGCTACTCAAGTGCGTGGCCTGGAATCATTCGTAAAGTCTTGGAGAAGAACGAGCAGAGGCCTGATGCGACGCTGGTCTTTGGTTTCCTGGCGGCTGGTAGAGGAATTGGTAACGTTGCGGCAGGTCCGCTGTCGGAGACAATCCTTAAGCATGGAAATGCTGAGATCATGTCAAAATCCGGATATTCCAGTGAGTATATGCCACTGATTGTAATCACTGGTACTACTGCTCTGCTAGGAGGGGCCTCGTTGTTGGGACGGTTGAAGCCTGGCTTAGTATAATGGATGATAGGCAAAGGTGAGGGATATGCCTCGAAACCCGATCTTCTTGATGTCTGGCTGTGCTCGAAGCATTCAAGCATTATTCTATCGACCGCAACTGACGCATCCCGCTCATGAACCTTCGAGCGGTCGACAGATGCGCACCACTACCATACCAAGCGAAATCATGAAGAAAATACAACCACACCCGATGAAGCAGGGATTTCCGAGCGATTAACAGGCACAGCCGTCATCTTTCATCCGGAGAGTCCCTTTACTGGCGCTCTCAACTGTCGTAATCCTGAGTACGCCATCGTGCCACGATTTCAAGAGGACTGCCCTGCGGGCTAGCTAAAACTATGTCGTCGTTGTGGCACGACTTCCCCAGGCAACCGCCTTACTAAGACATATAGGGCTTCTCGCAAAATCGATCGCCATCCATTATAGAGATCATATTGTGATCTGTATACATATCATATTTCATGCAGGGTTTCTTCAACATATATATTCTCTATTCCTCCCTCTTCCTTCGAATCCTCTTCTCTTTTCATTACTCAGACTATCATGACAACGACAGTGATGTCAATTCTTAAACACGGGCCAAGGCAAACGTGACAGTTCTGATACCGTTCCGAAACACAGACCCCAGAACTTCCCCCCTCCCCAGCCCAACACATCAAGCTACACCCTCTTTCATCGCTCGTTCGACGTCGACGATGGCAAACAAAAAGACCAATCAAACGACATTATCCTTCAAGCCTACTAAAGGCGACACTACTTTCAAGCAGAAGTTTGGCAATGCCGCCAACAATGTCTACACTTCGAATACGATCGCGAACTATATGCGATTCTCGACTCGAGGTGGTCGTGACAAGATTCTTGAACTAGCTCGACACCAACCAATAAATAATGTAACCCAAATGATTGCGGCCTTACAAGACTTGGAAGAAGTGAAGAAGATGAAGCGTCCATTACAGACGGAATTGCGAGAACAGATCGATACACTCGAGACTTCAAACCATGGCTTATTGGACGAGAAGTCCGGTCTTAAGGCTGCCGCTAGAACTACCGATCAGGAGCTCAGCGAAGCCTCCACTGCAAACACGAATCTGCGAGGACAGATCCAAGACCTCGAGACCGCAAACAAGAGTATGATGAACGAGAAGGAAGCTCTTGAGACTGCCAATGGAAATATCAAACAGGAACTCAACAAAGCCTCTACTACAAGCGAGAACCTACGAGACCAGATCAAGGACCTCAGGTCAAACAAGACTTTGAGTAATCAGCAGGACGCTCTTGAGACTGCTGCTAGATCTGCCAATCAGGAGCTTGATAGCCCCATCAGCAACTCCGACGCCATCAGGGGTAAATTGAAGGACAAACAGAAAAGAATCAACAGACTGTGCGATAGTCTTTCAGCTGCTACTACCCGGTCAGACGCTTTGGCGCTGGTTATCGGCTGTTTTGCGCAGAGGTCAGACGGTCTTGTTGACTTGTCTACAATCACAAGAACAGGCCTCGATGTAGCAAGGGGCAAGGTTTTCGAACTGGAAGGAAAGCTCATCGATGCTGACAGCCGATGCAAAAGCTTGGAGGCATCTGTGGACTCCAAGCGTGGAGAAGTCGATGCACTGGAGGCAGCCCACAGCTCGGCTCGGAGGACGACTAATAACCAATGCGAAAGTCGGGTGTCTGTTGCACAGAATCAAGTAGACGAACTGTCACAAAAGCTCTCAAATGGTGCCAATGAAAATGGAAATCTGGCGACTGCTCTCGACACCGCCCAATCTGCCCGTCGTCGGACACTTGCCCGCCTTGTCTATTCATCTTTCATGTCCAGGCTGTCAGCAAAAGTTTATCGTGAACTCCAGGAGGACAACGACACTCTGCAGGAGGACAACGACATCTTGCAAGATCGAACAGCGAACATGGAAACATCGGCTGATACCAATATAAAAACACTTGAAAGGAGGCTCAGCTCAAAAGGTAACGTCATAACTAAAATCTCCTTGCATCTATCCGGTGCCCAAGAGGTTGCAATCCTCAAGGACGACGAGTTGGTGAGTGCTATAGCTTCTGTTGAATTGCTGCGTGCGAGGTGTAGGGAAGATGTTAGCAGGCGGATCGGATGGCAGCCATCAAGCAGGTCAACAAAGAGGATCATAAGCACATCGCTCGATTTTGTCTGCAAATGATCTACCTTCTCCGCACAGTGGCCCGCGACTTTGTACCAACAGTCAGTGGACTTGCCGCCACATGTCTCGTGGGATATGCTCGTCTGCATTGCACAATATGGCCTGTAACCTTGTAACCAGCACACTTCGCACCTAGTTTCGAACGCGACAGAATACTGCGATCCCTATGGGAGTTGGGTTAAAATCGGGAGTAGACTTTAGCAGGCTGGAGGACGTGGAAAAGTGTCAGTACGCCTCACAGCATATTTACATACTGCCTTCGACCGCTTGGCCAGACTTGATGGATCCCTACCCGAGCTTGGTGGGATTGGGTTTGAACTTTGGCAGGCTGGAGGACGTGAGAGGGTATAAGCACGCCTCACGGCCTATTTTGATGAATGTGGAATGGTATGTAAGTAAAAGCAACAGGCAATTCAAGTTACCTTCGGGACGACAGCAAGACACAAAGTATATCATTGTTCTTAGATCCCAACGGAGCTCTTCACGACATGCCCTCAGACAATTTCGAAGGCAGCCATTTCAATCTCTCATAGACCTGGTCAATGATCGGCGAACAAATCTCGAGTGCTGTGAAGCTTGGGGCGGATCTCGCTGATACGGTCAAGCACTAGCACATCCTAAGGAAGGACGAGCCTATCCTTCGGCATTCAACAATGACCTAGAAGACAGCAGGAAATCATTGGCTGGAACGCTGGAGCAGCCACAACAGCATACCTCTTCTTCTACTATATCGACATATCAACGATGCTCTATCAACATTGCTCGACTCGGACGGTTTGCTTTGCCCCTACAGCTCTACCATGCGTAGTGTGTATTATCCTCTATATCGTTACAACCGAATATAAAGAATAGTCATGCGCTGCGGGAGACCCAACGAACAGCTGGCTCGTTACACTCATACAAGTGTTCGTCAATTATGCTTTCTTCCTTGCCATCACCATCAGACCAGGGATGTTACCAAAGTGTGCGATTACGGTGAGACGAGCAGTAAGACCCTTTATTGACAATCGCATCAATGTTCTACTCAATATCGGCCTATGGTTCATCCCGTCGAAGAAAGGTTTGGATTGCCAGTCCTTAATCCTACCATCATGGTGACGACGAATCTGGCCAGCCGGCTGCTCTAGATTCACAGCCGTGGCTATTCAACCCGACATACTTATTGAAGGACATATCCCACAGAGAAGAGTCGATGAGTACAACCTATGAGACACGGTCTATATTGTGTGAAGTGTGCTATCGAGTATATAACTGAATTGCCACAGATTGGATCTTCGAATCTCCAAACCCAGAGTCCTCTATCGGTTCATTCTTGCCATGGCAAGAGATATGCGATGATACCGTGATGTGTAGTCTTCCGGCAGTTCATAAAATGAATTGTCGACATACGTGAAGGCTAGATGTCTCAGCTAGCTTGAATGAAGATGTGACAATATAATGGCCGCTAAGAGAGAGGAGAAGCTTGTGAGAAGGATGTCATTGAGGCTTGAGTGGTGATTGAGCTGGTATCGTATTGATCTCCCAGAGTCGCGGGTCATCAACCTACAGAATAAAGCAGTATTATTTTCCTCCGGTATGAATACCACTCTGACTGCATTTTCTTTGTCATTTTTTGTGAAATGACCATTGGTTCCGAGTGTTGGGAATTAGTGTTAGCAGAATCACTATGCGGGGCAGGAATATGGATCTTGGTGCGTCCGATAGAACTAATGGATCTGCATCGATTTCCCTGCAAAGTCTTGCCACAAGAACGTACTTCCAAAGATGACATACTTTGTCACAGACAAAACACATGCCTGTCTGTATTTCTCGGATTGACACTGGAGCAAATAGAGTCCATTTACTAAGGTGCTTGGGTTGTCGAGCTCGCTGACTGTTGACATGGTCGTCAGTGCATAATCTTGTGGTTGTTGGCATAGCTCTTTGCGACTAAAGACGTCGAAGCGTTCGACCACATCATCGCCTTCACTGTCGATATCCATGTTGGAATCTTGTTCGGTCGGTTTTGGATGCCAGAGTTGTCGAGAGGGTCGTTGGGGAGAGAGGCGACTTCGTGAGGAGCTGCCATTGTGAAATGGTCGTTCGGATCGAAGTGTATGTCAGGAATCTGTTCATCCTGATACCCTTGGTTTTGGAAGGCGGCAGGTGCAAGAATCGGTGAGCCCAGAACACTATCAGCATCATCGACGAGTTCAGACATCTGCTGAACTTCAGAAATCGACTCCATTGGGATTGATACCCTCGGACATATTTGGAAGTTGCTTGTGTTCGAGGTTAGACGTTGATATCTTATGATCTTGTCATAAATATAGATATTTATGTGATGCTGGTGCTGGAAGAGGTTGATTGAAAGGATGGAGCGAAGATGAGGGGACGAGAAGATGAGAGGATGAGAAGATAAAAGGAAAGAAGAAAGAAGAAAGAGGAAGGAGAGATGAAGAAAGAGATGAAGATATAGGACACTAGTCATGATATATTGATCTCTTATTTGAGAGCCTGAGCGGCGCGCTTGCACAACAACGTAACAAACAGCGACCAAAAACGCTCCTCTGCTTTGTCCCGTAAACTCGTGCCACAAAGACATACTTTGACCGTATAACCACGATCAGATTGGTGATATTGTTCATGATCTCTTGCCTGGGAACGTAGACAGCGCACTTGCATACCAGTAAATATTAGACTCGCTCTCTGCTTTGTCCTGTGAAGTCGTGGCTCAACGACATAGTTTGACAACTTAAGCTCAACGACATAGTTTTACAACTTGATCACGCTCTACCAAAATATTTGGTTGATCTCTTATCCGATAGCGTAGGCGGCGCACTTGCATAACAGTAAACATTAAACAGGTTCTCTGTTTTTGTTCCTGTGAAGTCTTGCCTCGATAATAGACTTCTAACAAATCTTTCCCGCTTTAGCAAGACATTTGATTGATCTCTTATTTGAGAGCCTAAGCAGCTCTTTGTGCCTCTCGACCTGACGTGCATCTAAGGCTCAACCTGGAGCATCTTGCACTATGTTTTACACTGGCAAAATGAAAGGCTCGTCTGTAAGTCATCTCGTGGTCCCACGCCGGATCTGATACAGTGATGCACTAAGGGCTCCTGCAACGCTGCTTGACATACTTGCGTGCTTGCAGATCACAACGACACATTCTGTCTTCACAAGTCTACATCAACTTTTGGTGTTCTTCATCCTCTCGGTATGGAATTCATAACGTCAGAGGATCTAAGCAGAGTCAACAAAGTAGTTCTGATGGAAGAGCTCTTTAGAAAGGGTTCAAACGCAGGGGAAAACAAGGTTGAAACTCCGTCGTTACCCCACAAACCTTATCTCTCATACGACGATAATGACGCGCTCTTCACGAAGAGCCGAGCTCTCTTTTGTGTAGTTATAGTGCAATCTTCTTCAACTTCCATTCATACATACAGTCCACCGGATCTCCTTCACTCTAACACAACATGCCCCAAACCATCAGCGAAGCCATCGGCAATGACCACAAATACATTGACTGGATTCATCAGAAGATCCTCTCAAGCACAACAGACGCAGACAAAACCAAGTGGCGCAACCAGATCGTCTGGACATTTGCGCGTCATGCCATCAGTGAGGAACTGACAATGTATCCCGCCATGGTAGAAAAGCTAGGCGAGGAAGGCAAAAAGATGACAGAGACAGATCTAGAGCAGCACCAAGCCGTATGTATTGCCTCCACCTTCACACATTACCCAGTCCACGCATTTTAAAACACATTCACTGCAGATCAAAGAAGACCTTTCCACCCTCCAATCCCTCTCTGTATCATCACCGCAATTCGCACCAACTCTCTCAAAACTAATGGACGACTTCCACGAACACGTCGAACACGAATCGAATGTCGACATGCCTAATTTCGAAAAGATTCTCTCCCGCGCTGAATCGCAACAGCTCGCTCTGCAGTTTCAGAAGACGAAACGCATCACACCGACGCGAAGTCATCCTAGTGCTCCCAATAAGCCTTGGTTGGAGAATCTGGCTGGATTGCTGGCGGCGCCGATTGATAGGATAGGCGACTGGGTGAGGAGTTTCCCGGAAGAAGAAGAAAATGGACTGCCTGATGAAACGGAGGCGTGGAGGGGAGTGGATGACGATGGAGTGGTCAGGAAGGAGATGAAGGGGAAGTTGTAAGGTGAGAACAATGATGTGATTAGTGATCTCAATAGTGGCTGCTCAACACCTTCATCGTTGCAGAAGCCACGTATATAGAGCCAAGCAGCATGCAATAAGGACACAAGTCACACTCTAACTAATTCCGGCTCCTGGCCTATCCCAACCTCTGCTCCAGAAAACTTCACCTCAACAGTAAAATGGTCATCGTCGGTGGTTGTTTCTGCAGCAAGATCCGCATCGAATTGACCGGCCAGCCTATAGCAGCCGTATGTGCAAATATTGTTCCTTACCTACACAAGCACCCAATCACCCTGCCAATATAAAGGAGCCCACCATAACATAACTTGTCAAGAAAAAGAATCCTGATCAGAACAACGTCGTATAGGGCAACTGCTACTGCAACGACTGTCGCAAATTCAGTGGCAGCTCACACACATACAACTTCATTGTGAAGACGACCGATTTGAAAGTGACGTCCGGAGAGCCGAAGAAAATTGGCAAAACAGCTGATAGTGGGAGTGCTATCGAGAATTATTTTTGTGAAGATTGTGGTATGGATTTCTCTGTCTTCTTTATGCAAGATCAATATCACATCACCTCCGCTGCATGTACCAACCCACCATGTCAACCTACTTTTCCTTCGGGCAGAGAGCTAGTGTTCCGTCATAATAACGAGTGTTGGAATAGGCACACCACTTTTTGGTGGAAAGGTCAATGACGATGGAACACCACAAGAGACGAGAGTTGTGAGGGCAGGTATTCTTGATGACATTGAGCTCCTGAACAACCAAAAGCCGCAAGTGGAGATTTACACGGATAGACGGTTGGATTGGATCACTGCTGTTGAGGGTGCGAAACAGTTTGGTGGTAATTTTACAGGGTGATGAAGCAGGGTTAAAGAATCGGCTTTGTCTGAGAACCTATTATCTATCATAAATCTTGGTTTCTCTGTATATACACTCCATATCTATACACTTGCGCGGAGCTCTACCAGACACTGCTCCAGGCTATCTAAGTCTTACATCTCAAGCCTCAAACTAACAATACGACCGCTCCGAACAACATCGCCATGAGTTTGGCAACAGGTGCTGCATAGCTTTTCGCGTCGCCGGTGTATGGTGCAACTACTGTCGTTCCTGCTGATGCCGGGGATGTTGATGCTGGGTTATAGATCGCGACTGTGGTGGCGGCAGAGGCGGAGATAGTTGGGTCAATTACCTGGGAACAATCAATCAGCTTGTATTCCCTAAAATGTAGGAATTTGCCTGTCGGATATGAGGAAGAACTTACTGTAATGGTTGAAGACAGGGTACTCTGAACGGACGTGATGTGCGATGTTATAACTGACGTTGCTGCTACAGGCGAGATCGCCGAAATAACGACGGTGTTCGTACTTGTTATCGGTAAGACAGTCGCGATAGTGGTGAGTGCCGTGGCTATTGTGACAGCAGTGTTTGTGGTCTGTAAAGTGGCCGTGGTCGTTGCCGATTTGAGCTCATCATAGGTCCCTGTGGTTATTACTGAATATAACTCTGTACGATCTGTTGTTGTGAGAGTTGTCGATGTCGTGTAGGCTGTTTTAGATGATGTGATGGTCCCGGTCGTCAAAGAAAGTAATGTAATTACAGGATCCGTTTCTGTGAACGTTGTTGACGTCGTATAGCTTGTTTTAGATGATGTGATCGTTCCAGTAGTGAGAGAGAGTAATGTAATTACAGGATCGGTCTCCGTGAGCGTTGTAGATGTTGTATAGCTTGTTTTGGATGATGTGATGGTTCCAGTCGTCAAAGAAAGCAATGTAATCACAGGATCTGTCTCTGTGAGCGTTGTTGATGTGGTGTAGGCTGTTTTCGATGAGGTAATACTTTCGGTTGTGAGGAAGAGAAGGGTGGTATCAGCTGTAGTGGTCGTGGACGACGTTGACAATGTTGTGTGCGTATTCGTGGTCGTCGTCGTGCCCAAGGAGATCAGAGTGATTATCGGGTCTTGTGTAGTTGTCGTCGAAGACGTTGAGACCGTGGTATGAGTGTTTGTTGTAGTTGTAGTGCCAAGCGAGATTAAGGTAATGATCGGATCAGAAGTGATCGTAATTGACGAGGTGCTAAGGGAGGTGTGTGTATTTGTAGTTGTGGTCCATGCCGTCGTAACAGAGGTCTCTGTAGCCGCGATGGAGGTGGTGGAGGTAATGGTGGAGGTAGAGATTTGATAAATGGTTGTTACATCAATATAAGTTGAATATACCGTCGAAGTGAACGTGCTCGTGGCTGGTTGGGTCACAATATTGGTTATCGTGACTGTAGGATTTGTTTGAATGTACGTGGAAGTATAAGTGACCGTGGGGCAGTATGTGCTCGTAATTGCAACTACCTCTGTGGTCGCAGAAGTCACAGTCTGGCCGTAGGCGAACGAGATCAGCGACAGGACGACCAGGGGCAGCTGTGAGAACCGCATTATGATATGACGCTGGTGATGGAGGAAAACGAATGAAAACACAGCAAATGTACTTGTGCCAACTTCCAAGCACTAGAGGGGAAGAAGTTCTTTAGATATTTCTGTGCTCTCGCAACTATTGCTGGAAACTCTTATGCCGTCACAACAACTCACCATCCCAATTTACCAACCGATTTACTGCAGTAGTGCAACATGAATCTTGGTTCAAGGCCACTGGTGAAACCACCATGCTCCCGTGCACAGCGGCGTCATGATGCATGTGGCTGTCGAGAAGTGGTTGCAAAAGACGTTGTAGCTCGCGCTAGTGATTTAGGCTCTTTCCTGATTGGGGTAAGCTCAATACCCTCGCTTACAGGTACACCAATCATGCAGTCAGCCAATTGCGATGTATGACGATCAAACACAAGCGTCGAGATGATCTGGACGGCTCACCTCGCTTAGGCGTCTGTTCCTGAGCTTGTTCTCCAAAGCCACGCTAGAGGAGGCTGTGAACATAATCCACTGTATTCGTGGTAGCGTTAGACCCGTGGATGCGGACTTTTTGTCGCCCGCTGTGCTAGAATCATATTAGCCGGCAGTACAGTCGAGTCGTACTTGCCACGCTTGTTGCGGTTGGAGGGATCTTCATGTCACTCCATGGTTGCAACCAACATTTCCCCCCTTGGTCACAAAGATAAGGTCGTCATCGTCGACTAGAGAATGCCATTTTGTCATCTTTAGCAATTAGTACTCTGCATATCCTGTGTGCTGTTTTCTGTTCTTGCTGTGCACCATTATACACCGAACAATTGAATGTGGTGATCATGTCTGAGCGAATCTATACTGGTCGCTGGACCGACTGGACCTATGGCTCCATAATGGGCGACAATTTGACATTGCAGTCAAGTAATGCCACATACCTGATTTCCTTTATCGCGACATTTGACGTGTGGGTTGGCTCAGCTGCTTGGGATCTGATAGCTTTTGTTCTCCATCAGTCAATGACCGTAAGAGAGCCTCGCAATGGAGCTGCACACCAAACACAAGTCGCCCTTCGAAACAGCTCCACGCCATTGACATTCATCAGAAATGCAATCTTCATCGGCTGGGCCTGGAGAAAGCATTCTTGGATAATAACCTTGCGGACGTGGACATTGGCAATCGCTCCCATTGTACTAGCGATTCTCTTTGTCGCTGCTGGTATTGCATCCTCACAGATTGCATCGATTGAGAACGTCCTGCTCGAAGGAGGTGATTGTGGTCTAGTGAATCCTGACATTGCGAGCCAGCTGGATACAATCCAGGTCCGTCAGAGTCAAGCATATCAAGATGGTATGAGGATGAGCTTGAGCAACTCATATGCGCAAGAGTGTTATCCAAATCCGCTAGTTAGTCAAGAGTCTAGAGTCAACAACTCTGATATTTCAGACCTCACCTGCCAGGGATACGCCACAGTCGCGCTGAACTACACAACGAGTATTGCTGATTGTCCCTTAAATCAAGCTTGTGCAACGCCAGCACTACAATTGGATACTGGATACCTAGACTCCCATCTAGACTTTGGACTGAACCAGCCACAAGAAAATCGGGTATTGTTTCGCAAAGTAATGACATGCGCACCTCTAAAAACCGCTGGCTACTCTGACAATGCCTTCAACACGGTAGATGGCTTTGGCGATGTCGCAGTGTACTCTTATGGAAACAACTCATACCAGCCAACGCGATTTGGCGCGACACAGGGCATACCGTCTGCAGATGCTACATTCGTGTATAGCAAGAACACATACTCCTCAGCACAGACAGCATACTATATGCTTGTGGCATCCACGATGATGCAAGGCGCAAATGGCCCCTTGTTTTCACCTGCACCAGGTTTGAGTACAGATGCAACAAAACCCATGTCTTTAGTTTTCCTCGCAAATCGTGCGTTCTATGATGGTATAGTCAACGATCCATGGTTCGACGCCACTTCACCAATTGGTAGTACTGCCAATGGCGATGTGGCATATGCACTGTACGAAAACAATAGCCCTGGTGCAGTAATGGGCTGTACAGAACAGCTTCAAATATGGTAAGCTCCTTCAAAACAGGAACTATTCCAAAGCATAAAGCCTGGCCAAAGATACTAACCAGAAAGTAGCAATCCAAACGCGAAAAGCTCTAACAATTGTACGGATCTTGACAGCTGGGCAAGCTGGGGTGATTTCACAACCTACTATAAGGGCGGAAACATTTCGGCCTTGGTGGACATAGGTTTGAATGACATGCAGATGACGACGGCTATGATGCTACAGGATGCAGCCATCGGTGGTACTGTCTGGAATGTTGTTGATCAGCTAGGTTACAAAGCTCTTGTTGCATCAAGCTATGTCAGTCAGCAGGAAACATTCTGGTCGGCTGCTCTACCAGATAATCAGTGGCAGATTGAGGTCGCAAACTGGTTCGCTATAGGTCTAGCACATACGCAGCGGCTTTTCATTGCCAACTATCGCAAGCCAAGTACAAAGGCACTGATGAATCAATGGCAGCCGTTCCCCAGTAACGCTATCAGCGAGATTGCGTTTTGCAGCAGCCAAAAGGTTCACAGCGCGAGCTACACAACATTTAGTGTGGTAGGCCTCGGCCTGAACTTTGGAATTGGAGCTATAATCTTAATTGTTGGCTATCTCTTGCCTTTCATGGTCCCTAGATTGCAACTGAGACGTGCCAGGAAGAAGGGTAAGGTAAGTATGGCTGGTGAGCAGTGGATACTGAATCATGCACTGCAGCTTCAACGCGTGGCATATGAAGCTATGGGGATTGGTACTTGGACCCGGAAGGAGTCCACAGTGCCAGTCACGACCGAACTAGAAGCTGTGGAGTCGTCTTCTTCACTGTTGATCGCTTCATCTCTTCGAGGACGCCGGAGACAGGTTGGAGAGGAGATGGTGGGAAATTCTTCTTTGTCGTCAAGCACAATGCTTTCGCGCTATGAGGCGCCTTTATTGCCAAAAAGTAGTCGGCACGAAAATGAAGACGAGGGATGAGGTTGATAAAGTAGATAAATAAAATGATAACAGACAGTGAACGACTTGCAAGATTGTTTGTGTTGGCATAAAAGCATATAGACAAGATCACGCACAAGAAGCAAAAAAACGACAAAATAATGAGGCTCTCCCCTCCCGGAATCGAACCAGGGACTTTCAGGTAAATGCAAGCATCTTCACAAGGAGGACGTTCTATTACAGCCCGACGCCATAACCAACTAGACCAAGGGGAGGATGAAAATCCAGCCGAACTTTGAAAAGCTCGCTTGGCATGTGAAAATGTGCTTTATTTCACATTATATTCCCTAGTTCAACCTCAGGGTTCGGATAACTACTACCCATGACAACGTCGGAACTCGATCAACAAACCATTCACAACATCTTCATGCGCCATTGTCAAGACTGAGTCCTTTTCGTCCAAAGTATACGCTAAATCGATACCAACCTTGTATATCGAGTCTAAGACGCAACCTATCAGTGCCTTGTACCTGTCTAGGCTACAACTCGTCCTACGGAATTCTAAAATCCTGTCGAAAGAGGTTGCATCTGATTGAAAAGACTGGAACCACAGTTGTCTGCTTGATCACTGCGACAGGCCCATACTAGAAGAGCTACGAGGCAAGAAATCAGGCGATCAGAGTAGCCCTCAGAAGCGCATCGGCGCCAGCCACCCACTACCACACCCTCATCAGCAACCTACCTCTCCGCCATGGACGCCGCAGCCGCTCTAGGCATGCGCGACACCGAAGTCGATCCCACCGCCAATCCCTCCCGCGACGTCGAACTCGGCCGCTCCAGTCGTCTAGCTCAAAATCCCTCCCGAGCATCACTACCCACCTCTCACCGCCGCTCCATCAGCACAATCGGCGGTCGAAGCCGTCCCAACTCCGCAGCAGGCCAATCTGAAATCGACAACACCGGTGCCGTCATCGACGAAGACGAAATACCATGGGGTCCAGCACATCCGTGTTTCCCACATCCGAATCCCCATGTTCCGCTCTCGTCGCCGTTGTATGAAAGTACCAGGATAATAAGGGTGAAGCGGGATTGGATGGTTGCTGGAGATCTGGCGCCTGCGTTTTCGAATCTGTACCCCGAGATTCTGGATCCGCTTGTGACGGAGGACAAGTTTCGAGCACTTATTACAAAGTTGAACACGACGCTTCTAAAGAGCTTTGATCCCTATCGGCTACGGAATATGTTTGATGTGGGCATGGGCTTAGTCACAGGCTGGCTGTGGGACGATCTCGGGTTTGCAGGCGTGAAGCGTGATCTTCAGGCGCTGGAAACATGGATTGAAGGCTGGAATCGTGATGTTGGTGCTCCGGAGGCTGTTTCTATTATTCCTCTACGACGAACGGCATATCTTTGCCTCGACATTCAAATACCGGATCCCATGATATCGATTGATACAGATGGAGCAGTGACGAGTCAAAGGGCACCGAGTCGAACGAGAACACCGAATTCGCAACCGGATGGAACTCATAGTAGGCCGGCGAGTGGACAGTCGGGGAGGATTAATGCAGGGTATAGACGACAACAGCATCTGCCGACGAGAGAGGATGTCGAGTATGGTGCGTTTCCTGTTGAGCAGCCTCCTTTACCGCCTATTCCAGATAAGTATCTGGAAGAGAGTCAGCGGAAGAAGTAGGCTGATCGTGGATGAGCTGTCAAGATGCTTGCGGGTTTGTACGAATTGATTGGGTTGGCATAGAATGTAACATTACGAAGAGTGTACTGGGAAGGCACGCTCAGTTCAAAGGTATGGGAATGGAGTGCTTGTGTAGGCTACTGAAAGAGCAATGTAGATATCGGCCAGCAATACACATATTGCTCTCTTTTATACAAGGGTTCCTCTTGAATACTAGCATAGTGAACTTGGATGGTGAAAGTCGTAGACGAAGTGATTTTCGAACACCAGGTCTTTACGATCTCAAGCAACGACACTCTGAGACTCAGATGAAGAAGGACAATGAGTACACGCTCAAAGTGCTGTAACACTCTCCAAAGGTTTCGAAAAAGTTTGTCTCCGCTTCAAGACCAGTCCCTTAGAGGCGCAACAAACAATCCAGCTACACGAGTGGCTTGGCCTACGTCCTCACAACATTGGCTCTAGTCGACCAATAGTGAACATTCCAACCTGTGCTCGGCTAGAGACGTTTACCCATTGTACCATTGTTATCGAGCAGCTGTAGTGAATCTGCTTCACTTTTGGGACATTGCTTGCACGTCTGAAGTCTTAAAGCTTTCCTAAGTCTTTGCATACTGGTGCAATCCTCTATATTGTTGCCATGGCCATGTCTCAGGCATGAATGATCCGTTTCTGAGTGGTGACACTTGGACCTGCTAGTGGAGCCCCTCAGTATTGAGGCAATAATATGAATATCAGAAGCTGGTCGCAGAGTTTTCTTTGTTGTTCAGTTGTAACACTTCTGTATCTGATTATTGCAGTACTTATTGACCTACTTTTTGGATCTACTTTTATGGCTAATCCACATTGATACTCTGCTTTTCATTCTTTTTACGAAATTTTCGAGTCGAGATTACCTCTACTTCGCTTCAATCCTACTTCTCTTCTTCCCGTTCCACTCAAGAAGCAGTAATACTCAACGTCCCCGTCAATACAATATCGTCAACACTCTTACCCACATAAACATTATAGCTTCCACTTTGCAACACCCACTGTTGCTCCACAACATCCCAAACACTCAGATCCCTTCTCGTCAGGCCAAACACAACCCTCATACTCTGTCCCGGGTTCAGAGTTTCCTTCTCGAAGCCGCGCAGTTGCTTAGCTGGGGCGCCAGGAATACCAATGTATAATTGTGCTACTTCTGCGGCGGTGACTGTTCCCGTGTTTGTGATCTGCGCAGTTACAGTGGCGAGTGTGTCGAAGAGTCTGGGATTTCCTCCTTGCTCGATGGTGCAGGCCTCAGGCAGACGTGTCAAGTTGGCTTGTTGGTTGTTCAAGCGCACAGACAGAGCGGAGTAGTTGAAGGTGGTATATGTGAGGCCGTAACCGAAGGAGAAGCGGGGGGTGATGTTGTTCTTGTTGAAGGCGCGATAGTCAATGTAGACACCTTCGGTGTAGTTGCTCTGGGTATAGTAGTCGGAGGTGTTGTCGGCCGCGGTGTGGTAGAGAAGGTTTCCGTAGTCGCTGGCTTGCTTGGCTGTGGTGTAGGGCATGCGGCCGGAGAAAGATTGATCGCCGTGCATAAGGGAGACGAGAGCGGGACCGGTCATTTGGCCTGGGAGATGAGCATAGATTATTGCGGTGACATTGGGGTGGGAGTAGAAACCGTCGACGACGCGGATGCCTGAGAAGGTGATTAGTATGGTTACTACCGATCACTCATGGAATGTTGGGAGAACTTACCGGCGTTGTGGATGACAACCATCGTGTTGGCACACTGATTAGCCACACCATTGACGAGATTGTCGGAGTAGTCGTCACTGAGGTAAGGGCGGTCACCGCCTTCAGTCGAGAAGACGTTGATGAAGACGACGCACACATCCGAGGCCGGATCAACTTTAGGTGCTGCGGAGACAAAGTCCCACAGGATGTAGGAGCCATCTTGTAGCGCTCTCTGCTGGAATGCTTGGAATGGATCGATAATGAATGGTGGCGTGTTTGCACCGGATCCTCCTCCGACACTGAGTGTACCATTGATGGCTATTCCAGGAGGTTCTGCAGCTCCAAGAACAATCGGTGTAGCATCAGTGATGTTGGTGGGCTCGTCGCCCAGATTCCAGTTCGCATCAGCTACATTATTTGAGCGAGGTGCTGTGGCATCGTAACCGAAGAGTGAGATGAGCTTGGGGTTGCCTCCGAGTGGTAGGGCATTGTTGGTGTTCTTCACGAGGACGTGACCTTCCATGGCTCCTTGTAAGATAGCTGAGGCGGACGCGGGTGACCTCACATTCACCCATTTGTGCGGTGCAGTAAGACTAGCGGGTATGCCACCTCCGAGAGTGTTGGGCTTGTTACCGAGTTTGATATAGGTTGCGAGGATGCGGGTAGCCATATCATTAAGCCTCTCCTGAGGCATGGTACCGTTAGATACGGCCATCGAAAGATTTGCCCACAGCTTGGAGTCTGGCATAACCATATCGAGACCAGACATAGCGCTGGCAACACCAGTGTGTTGTGCTAGCCAGTCGCTGACTACAAAGCCCTGGAAACCAAGCTCTGTCTTCAGCAAGCCATTCATAGTCTTAGAGTTGGCACATCCATATGAGTTGTTGATGCGGTTGTACGAGCACATTATGCTTCCGGTTCCTGCACGAACAGCGTCCTGGAAGGGCCAGAGGTAAAGCTCGTGCATGGTCTTGTCATCAAGGTTCGAAGATACAGATTGGTTGAAGCCAAGGTCGATGCCATAGGCGATGAAAGCATCTCCAGGTTGTCGGTTACGTTCCTGTTCGTTGGTAATGAAGTGCTTCGTGCAAGCAACGACATTATGCTGCAGACCAGTCACAGTCGCGGCACCAAGGACACCGGCTAGGTAGGGGTCATTGGAAACACCTTCCCAGTTTCTACCACCAGTTGCAATGCGGCCTAGAGGACCAACCACCTTGTATCATTAGTCTACTTGTTATGCTTGAAGTGCGAGCGTTACTTACGGGTCCTAGAGCTACATTCACACCCTTGGCCTTGAACTCAGCACCCATAAAGGTACCTCTCTCCAAAGCAAGTTGCCTGTTCCAGGAGGCACCAACATGAATACCAGAGGGGTAACCACTAACACCTTCCATCCCTCTCACGCCGTTACCAGCGTCCTGAAGACATTGACCAGGATAGCCCAGACGATCAACACCAGGGCTGTTACCGGAACATCCATTGGCAGGATTCGCAAATCCAGTAGTGATGTTTTGCTTCTCAAGATTGGTCATCTGTGCTACGAGGGCTTCAGCCTCGGCGTAGGCAGCAGCCCAATCTCCAGTGCCACTGCCTTGGGGCGAAGGGTATACAGGAGGACTACGACCATAGTCCCAGAAGAGAGCAAGTGCATTGAGCTCAGCAGCAGTCTGTGCTGAGGCCGAGTCGACCAAGAGGGTCACAATGGCCGCAGCGGTAGCGGCAGAGAGACGCATTGTTGTTGATTGGTGATATGATGGTGTCAGTAGACATGGGTGCAGGTAGGCTCAGCTTTTATATCACCTCCATTATAGGGTGGCGCACAGCGCCGGCAGTGAACTCAGCCAGGCGTCTCCTAGGAGACATTTGAGTGGAGAAGAGGCTGTAATGTCCTGTGACTATTACTCTACTCAAAACCAGATCCGGCGATGGCTTTTGGGTCAGCCGACACAAACTCGCGAAGATTACCCGCGAAGACTGAGCTGAACGAGCTCGATCTGGGCAAGAAGCGGGGTAACGAAGGTCACTAAACGTCAGTGCTTGGCCAGTGGTGGTAGGATGGTTCCACATAGGTTATCTGTCGTCACAGAGAGCACCTTTTTACAGTTTAGTGACAGTATCTTAGGTAATGATTATCCTTGGGAGCAGTTTCGGTGGATGCCGAGTTGACTTTTGCGGGGTTGCCGATGTGGGGGTATTTGCCCGATTTTTTACCATACCGAGGTTTTTCCTGCATTCACTCTTGATTCGAGTTGAGAAGGCTCAGGTAGATAGGCTATACTCGCCTGGGGACTGTTTTAGAACATGCTGAAGCGCTGAAGTAGCTTGTTATATCGCGCTAGAGTCAGCGACGAGTCTTAGTATACTTGTGCAGCGTAGTAGAAATTATCCTGCGCTCGTGCAGGACAAGCAGCGGGCCATGTGAATACCTGGCTGACCACACGTTGGCCGTTGTTGCACAAGCATGAAAACATGAAGACTTGACATCGAACCCGGTAATTTTCGGCACAAACAGTGTGTGTTGTCCAGGCCCCTCCATTAATCATGTCTTTTCCGCTGCTCGTCTTTTTCTTCCAAGGTCTTTTGCGCCTCTTTCTTGCTTGATAGTCCCTGGAGTTCCGCAGTGGATTCTGAGTGAGGTCTGTTCTAGTAGACTACGGAAGCACCGACGTTGTCTTACTTGAAAGAGTTTGTGTCCATGGCTCTGTGAAGTGGAAAAGAAAGGGACTGCACTGTATCTTTTGCCATCTGCTCGCGCTGAGGCGAGGGCGTACTCGAATCCACACTTCACAACCATACTTTTGTTATGGGGATCGGAGCCTGACTGCTCCTATCAGCCAATGACGACTTCGTTGCACAGGCATAAAGACTGCAGAAATGCTAAGCTTCGTGAAGCAGGCAACACTGCAGCTTACTACAATACTGAAGCTTCTTACATCACAGATTGCCATTTCCATATGAAGAAAGTACGTGCTGAAATAGCTTGTTTGAGAGGAGTTTCAGATGCCACGGAGTTGTTCCCGGATGTCACATGCAACAACAACTTCGTCTCGCGAGCGCTTTCGAGACTTTCTGGTCATTGCTTCAACATTGTATTATATTTTGGTCTTCTGCGTCCGCAAGTCTAGCTTGCTCAGTAGACTTTATTCTGTATCAATATCAACTTCTTCATCTTTGCACATGGCTCATCGTCAGTCATTCTACACAGAAGACCTTGTAATCCTTAAGTCACCACTATGGCGCGTTGGCCAGATTGATCGCACCGCAAGCGATGTCTCTACTCACGAGCCCAGCCCAGCTCTCCAATATCCAGTGCCCTTGACAAAAGGGAAAGGCATCTCCAAGCTGTCGTTCAAGACTTTTCTTCGCACTGGAGTTCCGCCGCGAGGGACTGTGCTGGTTAATTGGATCACACTACCATGGCAGGATGACAAACAACCCACACTCCTGAAAGAGACAGAGCTCGAACTGGTCGATAGATCGCTGCTAGCCGGCGATGTCGTGAAACGGGACCTGGCTAGTCCGATGAGCGGCACTGTCATTGAGACGTCAACAGAAGTTAGCCTAGTACAACCCGCGAGATGGCCTACACCAACTTCAAATCCTGCCCAACTTAGTCCTGAAGATGATTATTATCAATTCGGCAACTATATGGCCAACCCTGCAGATATGGTGCATGGAGTATCGACGCAAGATCTGAAACATGCGACGGAATATAACCAAGACATATTCGTTCTCTACCACAATTGGCTTGGTAGGGTCTCTGACACTTATGATGAGGTCTATGTGCGCTTAGGTAATGGCAGCGTTGTGGTCGTTGAGGATCCAGACGAGTTAGACACATCTACACCAGAAGATGCACCTGTAGTAGGAGACTTTGTGCGTTCGAAAAAGTCAAATTTGAGGCTTGGAAGATGGATTTATGGGCGATATGATCCTAGCATCGATCCTTCAGGCTTTGTGGCTGATGTGAGACCTATCACCCTTGAGGTTGACTGGCTGGCAGGAGCACCGAATTCCGAGGACAAAGCGCCTCCATACGAGATTGGACAAGATGATATTCAAACTGGTCAGATACAGGTGATAGATCGTAGTAGATCAGCTCAAAGCAACATACATCAGGCTCGCGTGAAGGTGTTGGACCTCGACATTTGTGCTGGCGACACGATCCGCTTTAAAGATATGGCAGTTGCTTTAGAGAAGTATAATGGTCGGGAAAACACTGTATGGGGACAATTACAACGGATACAGCGAACAGATTCACTTGGTTTCGACATCAATGTTTTCATGGTCGCGACGACGCACACAAAAGTGAAAGTGCTGTGGCAGGACAACACCATCACTACAACACCTGCGACAGAGGTTATCCCTTTCCTCGATATGAGTGAAAGTGGTGATGTCTGGCCTGGCGATCTCGTGGCTATGAAGACTCAGCCCGAAGCTGGTCAAGACATTGTGAAACCCTCGAAAGTTGGTATCATTCAGAGCGCCGACGCTCAACAACGTATCGCAAAGGTTAAATGGTTCACCAACGCAAATGTGGCCTATGCCTTGGAGGTTGGCTCTATTCTGGGAGGCTCGTATACTGGAGCGTTATCGGCAGAGATCGAAGATGTGTCTCTTTATGAAATTGATGTTGTCCCCGGTTTCGAGCGTCGACTTGGCGATCTCGTGGTTCTTGTGCCGCAGGGGGTTCAAGAGAATGCAGCTCCTAGACCAGAGCTGGCAGAATTTGTAGCATTACTAGCAGCAGCTTCTGCAATGCTCAAGGACAACCCTACCGACATTGCTTCGAATGTTTCGAAAGAATGGTTTGGAGAAGTGATTGAACTGGGATTGGATGGCCTGCTCACCGTACGTCTGCTCGGTGCCGATGTAATCAGAGATGTCAAAGTGCCATGGGAAGGCACAGTGGTCCTGGCAAGTAGTGATATGGAGAAAGACGGGCCTCCATCCGACGACGATATGGACTATGGTTCCGATGAGGATGGCAGTCTTTCTTTCTTTGATGATGGCGGAGGTTCAAGTTTTGACGAAGACGAGTCTAGTCTCTGGATGGACGAAGAGGATAACATTGTAGAAGAGCATGAGGAATGGGAGACCGATGAGGAAGTTGACAGCACAATGGAAGAAGCTGATGAAGACACTTCAGCAGAAGCTGCGGCAGTGGCAGAGACACAGCCAGTGTCTACATCAACAGCGATATCGACGACCAAGTCGAGGTTCTCTTACACTACGATGTTCCCCGAATCATCCACCCAGCAACCAGCGCCCTTTGCAGTGCTTGACACTCCTGTGCCTGCTGACCAATATTACAGTCATGCCACATCTGCCAGTCTGAGTGGCGCACGATTAAGACGAACACAGAAAGAGCACAAAATTCTACGAACATCCTTACCAGCCGGAGTCTTTGTGCGAACTTGGGAATCAAGGCTTGATCTCCTTCGAGTAATGCTGCTCGGTCCACTCGACACACCTTACCAATACGCCCCATTCGTCATAGACATGTATTTAGATGGCACTTTCCCCGACTCTCCACCACGCGCCTTCTTCCACAGCTGGACAGATGGCTCCGGTCCTGTAAATCCAAACCTCTACGAAGACGGCAAGATCTGTCTAAGTCTGCTTGGTACATGGCCCGGTGACGACAAGAACGAAACATGGTCGAACGGCAGCACTATCCTGCAGATCATCGTTAGCATTCTTGGACTGGTGTTGGTCAAAGATCCTTACTATAACGAAGCTGGATATGATGCGCGCATGGGTACAGTGGAAGCGAAGATTCCTGCTGCCTTATACGCTGAGCGAACCTACTTCAAAACAAGAGGGTTCATTCAGCATGCGCTCGTCAAGGGCGTGGCCGGTCTAGATGACGAGCTGCGACAATTGTACACTCCATCGTCGAATGGTGAGCCGCCTGGTGACTCGCCTGGACTATTATACCGAGCTCTGGAGGATGCCATATATGTCATCGAGGACAGCGAAAGACATGAGAAGAATGGAGGAAACTTCCGCCATGAGTACAGACACATCAGCGCTGGTGCGCTGATCCCGCTACGCCGCCGAGTCAACGAATTAATGAAGCTAATGGAGAAGGTGGACGTTGCGGCTGCAGAGTGGCTGCGCTACCTGCATGCCTCATATACAAAGGATGAGCTCTGAGATAGAATCGCATAGCACGGTAGGGATGTGCGACCTGAACATTAAGGGTTTTGTAACGAATCACGCATAAGATACCCCTAGACAACATCGTTTCTATTAATAGTATTACTAGAGAAGCATATCTGTTGACTTGCTGCTCTCTCTCTTCCGTCCTCTCTCCCTCTCTCTCTTCCTCTCCCTTCCTCTCTCCCTTCCTCTCTCCCTTCCTCTCTCGCTCTCCTCCTTCTCTCTCTCTTACCTGCGCAAGAACAAAGACTGCGACAACCGGCTTCCCTTTCCCTTCGTGCTGTCCGACTTCATCGATACTGCATTTTCCGTGCCATTAACCTATTGTGTAGACCTGATATCTACTCGTTCTTGGTTCGTGTACGGTGAGGGCTCAGACGTGCTACCGGTAGTAGGATGGCAGCTGCCTAAATTGAATGAACTACTATAGCGATGGCAATATTTTGATCTTTTGAAGCTGGAAGTATGCCAATGACGGTAATGATGGAGTAGAGGGAAAGGTTTCATTCCTTCTAGCATTTTGATCTCGGGTGTGTGATATGCTTTGTATGGTGAAGGCTGGATCAAGCAGTATATGGAGGCATAGATCACTTCATTGAGTCAACGGTGAACGTCGTTGTTCAACTTGGACAGACATGGAGTGCAGTGGCGATAACATCTCTTGTTTCAACTATGCGTCGGATAAAGAAGGATAAGATGTTGTCTACTGTATGTCATCACATTGCTTTTTGCTGAGCTCTCGCTATGACCATCAGCTACCATATTGTAAATGAAGTCTCATGAAAGTGATATAGAGTGGCTTCCCGCTCGGAAAAAGTCTCGTTGCCGATTCAGTGAGATGCTGTATGGTGAGGAGGTAGCGTGGAAGGCAGCAACCAGGGGTCTTATTATTTTATTCTTCGACACGCGTTCAGCTCCAACGTGATGATATCTAACCCTTCCATACCTCGGTCTGCGCAAAACAGGTTGCAACATTCGTGCTCCTGCAGATGTTGCCACGTGCTGCTTTCTGTGATGATCTGAGCAGCGTCCTTTGCTGGATGGACTTTCGGACTCCATTTATGATGGTTCATGTCGTCCCAACGGTACGAAGCACAAGTACGGATATATGTGCTCTGATAGGCATGGTATTGCTTGACCTCGCACTATAATGTGTTGCGCTCTGACATAGCAAGCTCCTGTCACATTGCCACAGTCGGGTGCTGTGGTCTTTGGCATATCAATCGCAGCTTTGGCAGAGATTTTTCTCATGTGCCTCGAAGCGATGACAACCAGGTTTTCAGCCATAGTTTCGTAGTTGGGCCTTGTGGATGTTGCTATGAATGATGTTGAATTCTCGGATTGCTTTCGCCAACAACCAGATCATGTCGAGTTTTTGATGGACCGTCTCTCTGTTGTTTTGATGAGATCCGAGATTGTGGTCCATTAAGATGCTGGAGATAAGGGCTTCATCGAAAGAATGTTGCTCGATATCCTAGTGTTGTCCCAATAATGATGCTTCTGTGCATGAGTATTTTCCTGGAAACCATAAGATCCTCCTCAATCCGAGCTCGCACACCCTCTACACCCACAACTCACACACTCCACCCCTTGGCCCTCCTTCATCTGCTTCTTAGGTACTCTACAAATACACGTACTATTGAAATTCGTCTCCTTCGTCTGTATACACCTCAGGCAACACAACTGCTCATATCCCTGCTTCTTCCACTTTGCAATCAACATGGCATCAGCGTAGCCATGCTTCAGTAGCCAGTCGTATAGCTGTTTTGAAATGGCTTCGCGCTCGTAGTACAGGTCGTAGACGTAGCGCGTGCGTTGGTGTGTTATTTGGAAGATGGGCCAGGTGACTTCGTGCCGCTTTTTCTGGTCGGAGGAGGCGGATTCGGCGTCTTTGAGCTTGTTGGAGAATTCGAGGAGGGTGTCTTCGATGTCTTCGAAGCCGGCGGGTGGGGGTTTGCGAGAGCGCGCGGCTGTGCGGACTGGTGGCATGATGGGTCGTGAGGGGGAGAATACTGCTGGGTTTTGTAGTTGTATGCGCGCTTGTGGTTAGATGAAGCTGTAGCAAAGTATGTCGACTGAATGTAGTTGTTGTCAGTTGTTCTAATCATGAGAGTTGTTTTTGGTTGACGATCGATACTTTCGGATTTATCCCCGGCTTGGCAGTCAGCCTGCCAGTGACTACCAGGCAGCTCGTCTTGGTTGAGAGTTGTAGTGATTCCTCTTCTCAGCTGCCGCCAACATGGTCATCAATCCTACCTATCTTGCGCAAAGGACGCGATCGTGTATGCTCAGCTGGATTCTGGCCGCCGGAGTCTGCTAACCTCCTCCCAGCTGTCAACTGGCAAGATGCCAAAGGCCGTGTGATCAGGTCTTACAGAGAATGGCTCCGTGCTGTAAGTGCTGACCTCAGTCGCTCAACCTTGTCATTCCGGTATAGCTGACATCGTCCTGCTTGTTCAAGTCTCCCGAAATCCAATCCATGTACTCCCTCAATATGCCCGTTTCTGCAATCCGAACAAAGGTCCGACAAGAGTTTGAAAGACACCGATATGTGAATCAAATCCCTGTAGTGGATGTGCTGCTTTTTCAGAGTCATGCCGAGTTTCAGGTAGGTCTGAACAAACACAGGGAAAGAGGCTACTCAGACAGCAGGATGAGGACTGATCATCTTCTTAGGAGACTATGAACTACTGGAAGCAATTGAATCACGTCATGAAGTGGTTCAGAGCAGAGGAGGATCCAAAGTCAAAGCTGCCGCAGAACTTCATCTCTGGTTTCTTAGAGGTATGTCAGGGTGGTTGTTACAAATCCATGCTGAATTGTTAGGCTAATCGCTGATAGGGACGCAACTGAACAACCCAAATGAACTATATTTTCCATGATATCCACTTTCCTTGTCCTTTCAGAACGCCGTCGCTATGCATATTTGTAGATAAAAAGAGCTTGTCCAAGACGTTCAAGCACATCAAGCAGCCTGCCCCGAAGATGATTTGGGAAAGTTGTCCCTCGCAATGATGAACTTTTCCTCCACAACATCGAGCATATCCATCAAGTCTTGAAGACCTTTCTCCAAGACGTCGAAGACACTTACACCATCTTTTTTGTATGTTAGCATATGTGCTTGCTCCTAACAGATTAGCCATATCTACCGTATGTTTGAATTCTGATGTTCATCTTCGGGTCAGAAGGATGAGGAATCGAATAACCACAGAATTCGACATTGGGACTAAGCTTGTGTTAGCAACATGAGTAGAGTAGGAATAGCAGAAAATGACGGCAAGCATACTTTTTCATGATTATGTAACGCAGAGCATTGCCCAAAGTATGGTCTTCATTGGTAAATTCGAAAGAGGCGGCGCCTTGAACATCACCAGGCAACTGTATAATATGAATGAGCCTCATTATCGTGGAGATATATATGGTTGTTGCTTACCAGCTTAAGCCTCATATCATTGTCTCTAGGCAAAGCACCATTATCTGTTGGATCGAACTCATCCGCCATAGCTTCTGCGTTCACCTGGGAATCGCCCATATCCACATCGTCTTGAGTCTGTGACGGCATTGTGTATGAATGAATGAATATTACTGCCAAATGATGCTTGTTTCATCGAGTTGTTTCAAGATTTTTGTGGCCCGGAGTTTCTTCCTTCCAATGACGATCTTGAATCCAACATGAAACTCGTCCAGGCGGCTTGCTTCATCTTTGGTCCTCTTTCACACGCACTCAACCTTCCTATTCCCGTGATTCTTTCCGGCAAGTCATAAGCACTAATGTACACGTTACTCGTATAATTCGCCCTCCTCTCCAGCGTCTCCTCCTCTCATATCAGGGGGCAACAATGTTTGTACTTCAGCATGCGGTACAAGTAACCAAAATCTCAAGCGGTAGTCCTCCTAACGATCCGACTGGTGGATACGTCCCTGGAGGCTGGTCCTCCCTCATTGGCATAGTCTGCGCTTTGGTGGGCAATGTTTTAATCTCATTCGCCCTCAACACACAGCGCTATGCACATCTACGACTAGCTCGGGAAGCAGGAGAAATCAGCAGCATTACAGAGGCAGTCCGTGCAAAGTCAGAGCCACGCCATCAGAAGGTTACATACGGGACAATACAAGAAGACATCGCAGACGAAAGAGCCAGAAAGAATGCAGAGCCTGTCTCTGGGCCAATCTTGGACCACAATGATGTGACACACGAAGAAGACCATGATATGACAGAACGCGATGCGTTGATACCACAAATCGAGGAGCCAGCGTCAGACGCTTCGTCAGAGTCTACAATTCGGGGCAATGAGAAGCAGCCGGAGCAACGCAAGAAAAAGAACTACCTTAGTTCTCCTTGGTGGTGGGCTGGCATAACTCTGATGACTATCGGGGAAGCCGGTAATTTTCTGGCATACGGCTTCGCTCCTGCATCGATTGTCTCTCCACTTGGTGTGGTTGCCCTTATTTCGAACTGTATCATTGCGCCTATCATGCTCAAAGAACGTTTCCGTGCTCGGGATCTGCTCGGGGTCATCATTGCGGTTGGAGGTGCAGTGACAGTGGTTGTTAGTGCGAAAGTGAACAATCCAAAGCTTGGTCCTCATGAAATTGGTGATTTATTAAAGAGATGGGAGTTTTTGACGTACTTTGGTATCACCTGCGGCACTATCATCGTGCTTATGTTTTTGAGCAACAAGTACGGTGAAAGAACTGTTGTGATTGACATTGGAGTGGCAGGACTTTTGGGCGGCTATACAGCGTTGTCCACAAAGGGCGTTGCTTCATTGCTTTCATACAGGCCTCTTTACATCCTAACATTTCCAATTGCCTACCTTCTTGTAGCCGTACTCGTGAGTACAGCCGTGCTGCAGATCAAATACATCAACAGAGCACTACAACGCTTCGACTCGACGATCGTCATTCCAACGCAGTTCGTGTTCTTCACAATCTCTGTCATCGTGGGAAGTGCGATGCTATACAGAGACTTTGAAAAGAGTACCGGCGACAAATTGGGAGAGTTCTTTGGTGGTGTTGCTTTGACCTTCCTTGGTGTCTGGTGCATAACAAGCGGTCGTGCGCGTCAGCACGACAAAGTCGAAGATCTAGAAACTGCAGAACATCACGAAGGAGAAGAAATCAGTCTCGTCAACGAAGAAGAAGAAGAAGAAGAAGAAGAAAACACCATTGAGGACACATCATCCATCGCCACACCAATCCCACAACGCGCATTAGACCGCCAGCCCTCCGATACCTTCGAACCCACATCCTCGACCGACTCCTCCCTATCTTACGTTACAGCCTCGACCGGCCAACCAGCCACATCACCGCCAAAGCCCGGAACTGGCTCTCGACGGCAATACTCCTCGCTATCAACCCGCCTCGCGCCACCACCACTCGCAACAACGCATTCGACCCCACTGATCCCCGGCGCCGCAGGCAGCAAATCGAATCGCTCCCGCTCCGCCCAACCCAACCTCCCCGAACCAGAACATCCATCCACCCCCCGCCGTCCAGGAGCCCACCGCCACATCTCAGACCTATCGTTCTCGCCATTATCGCAACGAACTACACAAACCCAACAACAAGCGCAGACACTAAAACCACCAATGGCTGTCCGCCACCCGTCCATTGTCGAGCGCATCTTCCCATCAGGTACTTTCTCCGGCAGTTTCCCTAGACCAAGCCTGGGACCGTTGACGAGCAGTCTGGGGCCTCTGTCGGTGGTCGTGGCGGACAGTATGCGGGGCTTGCCAAGGGATCCGGGCGCCATGGGAGAAGTGAGAGATGGTAGAAGTGCTACGGGCACGGGAACGAGGAGGAGTACGAGAGGGAGAAGTGGGAGGAGGCCGAGTGCTGTTGCGGCGGATGGTGATGTTAACGGAACGAGGAGATCGAGTGCCGTGATTGTGGAGGAGGGAGGTGAGGATTATTTCGGGAATCCGGATGCTGTTGCTGGTGACTCGAGACGGGGGAGTCGCAGGAAGAGTCGGAAGGAGTCGGATGGTGGTGGAAATTGAATGTGAGGTTGAATGAGCTGGGCGAGCTCGTTGGGAATGCGAGCATGGATTGAAACGCTCGATCGCAGCTATGTATAATGCTTGGACGTACAGTATGTCACGACATTGGTTTCTGCCTTGCACAGCATTGGAAGAAAAAGAAGCATAATATTTTTGTATGATTGATGAAAGAACGGCACAATAATGAATTCGAGTCCGATGCAGACACTACTTGAACATACATTCATCACTATTTCATAATGTTCCATCCTAAACGTGCCATCCCTCTTCCCCAATCTCACCTAGGATACTGTTACCTTTACCCTTTCAACAAAACACCTCCTATCTGTGCTTAATCCCATCTATTCGCAACCCATTCTTGTTATGCTCCACATCAATTCACCCGCAAAACCTGTTTACTTCATCATCCCCTACCCATCCACTCACCCCACCCAACCCACCTCCTAACAACCTCATCCACCCCTCTCACACCCTCTCTACTAGCCTCAACTTCAAACCACTCCTTATGCTCGCGTCCACATTTCACACATTCGGATTGTTTGACGCGTTGAGCGGCCAGTTCGAGGTGGATTAGCCGTTCGATGCGGTGTGTGTAGGGCAGTGTCTGTGGTTGTGTTGGCGTTTGTGTGTTCGAAGTTGTTGAGGTATTGGCATTCGGTGTGATGTTTGTAGGCGAAGGTGTAGGTGTGAAAGAGATATAAGGGTAGAAACGAAGCAGAGAGAGTGTGTAACCGCATTGTTTTGACCAGGATGTCATGCGGCGATGCACGTTGTTTGTGCGCCCGATTTTGACGAGGAGGGTGGGGTTGTGCGGTGATTGGGTTGGTTGTGTTGGGCTGTGTGAGGGTGTGGTGGAGGCGTCGAGACGGAAAATGTAGATGTACCCGGGTTCGTCTTTTGGTGAGATGGGTTTGGTGAGCTCGTGAAGTAGGGCGGTGCGCGTGGAGGGTGGGAGGTGTGTTGGGATTAGGGAGGAGGGGTTGCTGTAGTCGTATGTTGGTGATGTTGGTTGTGGTGAATGGCGCGGTGCTTGGGAAGTGGTATAGTGTTGGCGATGTGGTCGAGAGTGGTGAGGGACTGTTGGTAGTGGACGCGTTATTGAGGTGGACTCGTGCGATGTCATGCTCAGCTCTGGTCGTCGAGTGTACATGTCGTGTCGGTGAGGGTTGTCGTGATGTGTTTGTCGTTGCCTGAATCTGGCTTCTCCGTCGTCGTCGTCGTCGTATTCCATTGTCGAAGCAGAGAAACAGCAAAGCAGTGACCATAAACTCGATCGCTTCTCCCTCCTTTCATTCACTCGCTCATACTGCTCCTCTTTGACACAAGGCATCCTCTGTCCATCACGTTCAACTCTTCGCCGACTTTTCCTACGATCCGTACCACCTCTCCGACTAGCCATCCTAATAATACCATCCTTCTCTCCTTTTACCTCAAGCACACCAAACCTCTCCACCAACGTGTCAATACTGCTCCTCCCTTGTACCTCCACAACCTCCTCCTTCGCAACATGCATCACACTAGCAGCCTGGTCTTTATGCTGCCAGCAGAAGAATGCAGCATTGATCACGTCCTTGTCATCCTCATCCTGTGCTACAGCAAAAACGCCATTGTAGATGCGCGATGGGAACTTGATGGATTGTGGCGATGATGATGTAGAAGACATGGGAAATGGTGATTGTGATGACGAAGCTGATTTTGTAGGTGTGCTATTGGGTGAAGAGGCTAGAGCACGACGACATGGGCGTCCGGTGCTGGTCAGACCACGACAGGTAGTTTGTGGGTTTTTGGAGTCGGAGCGGGAGAGAAGGGATTCGGGTGTATGTCCAGTGTAAGGCATGGTTGCGGTTATCTGGGATATTGATTCGGTCAAGATGATGAGCTCACGTCTTGTCGCAAGAAGTAGTTAAAGAAAGCAGAGATATAGATTCATGGAAGATTGATTGTTACTTTGTTTCACCTTGAAGAGGATCATAAGAATACTACATCATTACGATATTGTGGCAATGCAAGTGATGCTGTTAATAATCGCGTCTTGTTGCATCAAAGAGGCTGGGGTGGCAGGCGCGGAGTCACATGCGCGAGTTCTTTTTTACAAAGACGAAATCGCAATGTGCATTCCTTACTGTTCCCTGCATGGACGCACCCTGCTTTGACTAGGCCACAACAGTTTTGGAAAGAATGCACAATCACTGATAGTATTAGCGCAATGTTTGATTGTGGGAGGTGTCGATTGTCCGAATCGAGTGTCCTAGAGAATGATTAATAAGTCCTAATTTGCCCGATCGCTCTTCCTGTATCACTCTCTCGGGCTTTTCGATCCAGGATGGCCACATGTATCGTACGAACCTATCCTTCTTGTGAAATGGAAGAGCGTCGCCGGCTGCACGCCTGAGGTTCCGTTCACGACGATCGTTGCTACACTATTCCCATTTTTGCTCCTAGCACATCTATACATTACTAGCATTACTTACGACCCCTCTCAAACACCAACATCACGCCCCCCTTCTCTCCCCCTCTCACCTCTCCCTACAAATCCCCCGTCAAAAACTGCGCCCTCCCCAATCCAAAGCTCCAATCCTCCTTCGTATTCTCACTACAACTAACCACCAAATCCGTCTTCGGCACCTGACATTCCTTCTCCAGACGCTCCGCCAGCGCCGCATAAATTGCTTGCTTTTGATCTGCGTTTCTTCCTTGCTGGAAGATCTGAATCAGGACCAACTTGTCGGTGCGTTGGATGCCAAGGCCTGTGTCTTCGAAGATGAGTTCGTAGGGTTCGTGCTGGGTGATGACCTTTTTCGTTGTGTGTTAGTTTGGGTAAACTAGCTGAGTATGTGAGAGATGGAACGGGAGGCGAAGGGAGGGGAGCGAAGGTGTAATTGCGTACTTGATATCTATCGCGAGGTGGTGCAGCAAATTTGTCGAGCATGACTTCTTGGACGACATCTGCTAGTTTTCTGATCTCGTGCGGCGAGCGGACGTTTTTGATCATGTCGATTTTTACGAGAGGCATGGTTGATTGATGGTTCACTGGGATGAGGTTATGTTGCTGAGTGCTTCTTGTCTTCTTATATATCTGAGACCATGCGTGCTCGTCATGGCTGGCGGGATGTTTCCATACCCACCAGATCTACACCCGTGTTCATCCGATAAATGAATCTTCATTGTATTATACTTTTCATTGGTTTTTCATGCTGTTTCCTGCTCCTGGAAGCTCACCATGACTCTGCCGTCTATAATAATTCCAATTGGTTGAGAAGGAGACAACGTGATACTCAATCAACCACCAAAAGCACAATCACCATTGCAACCCAACCATTACCATGCGCCAATCGATTGAGGGAATGTAGAAGTCTATCATAATCGGTATCTACACACCTTTTTTTCGACCGAGCCGTAGCCTTAGCCTCCGCGTTCACATAAAATCGTAAAAGTCCTGAAAACCACCTTAATCTTCCCAGGGTTTTTTTTTAAACCGGCGCCGTCAGATTCTGCATCGCAGCCAACTCAGCATACAAGCCCCCTTTACTCATCAACTCCTGATGCGTCCCTTTCTCCCTAATGCGTCCAGCCTCAAACACCAAAATCTGATCCGCGCCTTGCACCGTACTCAGGCGATGGGCCACAGCAATCGTCGTTCGTCCCTTGGCCGCCTGATCCAGCGCCGCCTGGACCACCTTCTCGCTCTCACTATCCAGCGCACTCGTCGCCTCATCCAATAGCAGGACTTTCGGATTCCTGAGTAGCGCGCGAGCAATAGCAATACGCTGTTTCTGGCCACCGCTGAGCATAACGCCTTTGTTGCCGACTTTTGTGGCGAAGCCGTCGGGTAGGGAGGTGATGAAGGTGTAGATGTTGGCGTCTTTGCAGGCTTGATCTATGCGTTGGTCCATTTCATCGGCGGGGATGGAGTCGGGGTGGTCTGCGCCTAAGAGGATATTTTCTTTGATCGTGCCTTGGTACAGCGTTGGTTCCTGCGATACCAGGGCCAAGTGGGCACGGTAGTCGCCGAGATGCAGACTACTGATGTCTTTGCCGTCGAGGAGGATGGTGCCACTTAGCGGATCGTAGAAGCGTTCGAGGAGGCCAATGGTCGTCGACTTGCCGCAGCCGGAGGCGCCGACGAGAGCGACGTATTGACCTGGTTTGATATGCATGTCGAGGCCGCGCAGCACGGGCTGTTCGGGGCGTGTTGGGTAGCGGAAGTGTACGTCTTTAAAGACTAGGTCGCCCTTGACGGTGGAGTCGTCGGCGGTTGCTGCGAGGCGTTCGCCGGTGGTCGACCATGTGTCGATGGCGGGCTGACGGTCGAAAAGTTTCTTGAGCTGACTGGAGGCGTGCTTGGCTTTGCCCATGTCGGGAGCGAAGGAGAAGATTGTTCCAGCGGATTGACTGCCAAAGATGACGGCGGAAAAGACCACGAAGAATTGGAATTGAGAGTATTCGCGCGCGCCGATTAAGGTACCTCCGTACCAGAAACCGAGGGCGATGCAGAGAAGTATGAAACTCTGGCTTCCAGCGTAAAGTATGCTTGACCGGAGGATAGAGCGTAGAGAACGATCGCCTTGCGCTACCAGCTGCTGGTGATAATGCTCCCATACATCCTTTTCTCTCGTCAAAGAGGCAACAGTGCGAATGGCGGACGTGGCTTCACAGGCGTAAGATGCAGACTTTTCGTAGGCAATCTTCGAACGTGCCTCGAAGCGTGCTAACATCCAAAATCTGAAAAAGCCACAACCAAGAAGAACAGGAACAGTAGAGATACAAACAAGAGCGAGCTTCCAACCCAGGATAAGAGCTATGATAAAACCAGCAACTAGAGTGGTGAGGACATTGAGGATCGTTCCAAGAGTCGCCCCAGATAACCCAGCAGCATGTGTTGTCTGAGTTGAAAGGAAGCTCGTAAGAGCACCAGCAGTATTCTCATCTTTGTCAAAGTAACCGATATCTTGTCGCAGCATTGTCCTGAAGGATTGGTCGCGTGCACGGTGAATAAGACGTTCCGAGCATACGGCAAAAGCAATACCTTGGACTGTATAGGATATGAGTTGTGTGCAAGCAAGCTATTGGTGTGCGTTAGTTCTGTAGTGAGAAGCGACAAGATTATCAGGGTAACAACTCACCATGAAGAACATTCCACTCCAAAAGTTGACATCTGATCGTAACTGGCGATATTCGGAAGGCGGGCGAGACATGGCGACAATGGTTTTGGCAAACAACACCGCTTGTACAGGTTGACCTGCACCAGCGATAATGCTAGCAACCAGCCCAATCGTCATAGCAAATGTATCACCCTTGTTAAAGCTGGCAATAACTCTGATCAACGTCCACAATGAGTATTCCTTGTCACCAGCGGCATTCCTATTCTTCAGTACCTGGCTGGAAACAGATTTCGTGGTGTTCGTGCGCGTGAGCTTCATCGCCTTGTCTTCCGTAATCACACGGGCTAACTCGTCACGATCTTCGGCAAGCTCAACCTCTTCAGGATCCTTGCCTTGTTTCGCAGCCGCGATTTGTTGAGCTTGGACCAGTGCATAATAGGTTCCTCGGCGAGACAGTAGTTCTTCGTGAGTACCTTGCTCGACGATGCGACCGGCACTCATCACGACGATTGAATCGGCAGTCTTGATAGTGGAGAGACGATGAGCGATGACAATTGTTGTCCTGCCGACTGCAGCACGGTCAAGAGCAGCTTGCACGACACCTTCACTCTTGGTATCAAGTGCAGAAGTGGCTTCATCCAATCTAGAAGTATGGTCAGCAAGAGGACAACTTGTCAGGGCATGAAGCAAGGCAATATAGCTTACAGGAGAATCCTCGGGTCCGAAACCACGGCTCTGGCAATAGCGATACGCTGCTTCTGTCCACCACTGAGGAGGAATCCACGTTCACCAACATTTGTCTCGTAGCCTTCAGGCAACCCCGTAATGAAATCATGGGCATTTGCCATCTTCGCTGCCTCAACAATCATGACTTCGCGTTCTTCCTCACTTTTGTTCTCATATTCAGTACCAATGAGACCATGCCCGATATTTCCTCTTATAGTTGTACCAAATAGCGTAGGTTCCTGGCTGACAAGAGCGATGTTCTGTCTGAGAAATCCAATATTGTATTCTCGCACATCAATACCATCAAGGAAGACTTTACCGCCAACAGGGTCATAGAAGCGCTCGACTAGTCCTACGATAGTTGACTTTCCAGAACCACTCGCACCGACCAGAGCAGTCGTTTTTCCGGCAGGAACGACAAGGCTAACATCTTCCATTACCACAACCTCTGGACGACTGGGATAGATGTGTTTGACATTCCGTAGTTCGACGTTGCCGACGATTCTGTCGGGCTTTAGGCCGTCGGTTGACTCAGGGTCGATGGGAGAAACACGATCAATCGTGCCAAAGATCTTTTTACCAGCTGCTACTCCAGTAGTGAAAGCTTGCATATGAGGCGCGACGTTACCGATGCTGAAAGCACCAATCATAGCAGCGAGGAGGATTGTTAGTATGTTGCCAAGGTTTATACCGTCGGTGCCAGCAACAAGATAACGAGAACCTTGCCAGAATGCCAATGCGTAGTTGCAGTAAACACTAGTTCACGTCAGTCATGACAGCTTTCAAATACACAGGGAGTGAGCCGCCACCAAAGCTTGCGCTGCGGTCCTTTATGGCCTGAACAAGAGACTAAGTAACTCACATCCACATCAACACACCAATCATTAGGCCAAGAAGCCCTTTCTGGCGTGTTCCCCAATACTCGGCGCGTTTTAGGAAAGTGTCATACTGCTTGGCCAGCTTATCCTGAGTACTGAAAGCGGTTGCATTACGAATTGACGAAAGGACTTCCTCAGCCACAGTACCTCCTTCGGCATAAGAATCCAAGGCCTGCTTGTTCCACTTCACAATCCAATTCGACATTATGCCCATCGAGAAGACAATCGCAAAGACAATAGACGTCAGAATTAGTGTCAATCTCCAAGCTACCACAAATCCAATGACGAAAGCAGTAAGGAAAGTGGTCAAACCCGTAAGTGTAAGTGCTATCTTCTCAGAAAGTGCTTCTTGAATCAAATTCGTGTCTGCTGTGATTCTTGTGGTGATCTCTCCGGCTCCCATCTTGTCGTAGAATCCGATGTTTTGCCTGAGTATCGCTGCTAGATAGTTCTCGCGCACCTTCCGCGTCATGTGCTCGCCGGTATAGATGAAGGACACAGTCGCTACGTAGATTGCAACGAACTCTGCGATTGCCAAATAAACAAAGTATAGAGTGAAATTGCCCAGCTGGTGGTTGAATGTGCTCTGAGAAGTGTTTCCTAAGAAATATTGTGTGAAAGTGTTGGTAAGAGATCCAAAGATGACGGTCATGAGAGGATTTAAAGCTCTTCAAGGACATATTAGCTGTGATCAAGAAATACCGCAGACGTCTTTATAGCGCCCTTGATCAACTCACCCTCCAACAATTGATCCAATTGCTCCGGCAGCCATTATCAACAGATCAGCCTTTGTAGCATATCTGAACAACGTCCTATACGTGACAGGCACGTCCCGAACAACGAGCTGTCGCCGCAGAACCTCCCTCTCATGCTCAGGCAAATGCGCAAACGGATCCTGCTCTTCCTCTACCGCTACCTCCTGCCCTTTTTTATTCTTTTTGCTCTTCTTAACCTTTCGATCTTTTGCGACTGCATCGAACTTCTCACTGGTGGGGATATCATTGCTTTTCGGCGATATCTGAATGTCTGAGGATGATGGAGTGGATGAGGTGGTTCGGTATTCGTAGCCCTTTTCTGTGTCTTCTATTCGCTTTTCTGTCTCTAGGATGGCGGCGCCTTCGTTCATGTTTTGGCTTTTGAGAGATATGTGGGATATGTGGGATAGTATGGCGATCTTTAAATTACGATCAGATGGTTGGTCGAAGCGTCGACGAACATGCGACCACTTGTGATTGGAATTCTCCCTAAGTATAAGGATGCACAACAAAAGGCGACCTCATATAAGAAGACTGAAATCAGAAAAGAAGTAAGTGGTGACACGTCGATGTCATACGGAGTAGTGGCCTTCCGTGTGTGTTGAGTTTGCATAAAACCTCGCTACCAGGCGGCGACGCTGCCAAGACTGCCAAGAGCTGGTCTAAGCGAGCGCATAATAGTTATGCTTTTGATGCTTACAGTAAGCATTAACGCATGAATTCGGACCACTACACTGCTCTTAAACACGCATCCATCTTATTATAATTCTCGTGCCCTGAAGAATCGTCTCTTTTGGTAGATGCAGTTGGTCGCTCGCTCGTTGTAACCGCGAGATTCTCATCTTTTGAGCAAGGAAAACGAAGCTAGTACTCAAATTCAGAAGATCAGAAGAAAGAACGAATAAAATACTACAGTGGGTATCGCAAAGAGCAAAAGTAGCTCAAATCCAGTTTGATAAGCAAGCCGGTCAACTCCTGCCTCCCATGACCTTTGGAGCAATAGTGCCGTCAAAGTCCTGACCCAACCAAGCAATATATCTGACTGTGCCCACAGCCTTAGCCATCCTGTCAACACTGATCATGCCATTTAAAAACCACCACTCATCATGGCATTCAAAGGACGCCGGCCAACATCATCGTGTCAGCGAACCATACCTCTCCTCGAACCTCTGAACCATCACTAGCGCTTGCTCTCTCATCCGAATGAGCATGTCCGTTGCTTCATCTTACCATAGCGATCCCTCCTCTCAAACTCCAGCTCCACCTAATACATTCCGAACACGACTCAACCCACCTGTTAGGAAATTGCCAAGAGCTGAATTAACACCTCCGACCTGTTCTTGAACTTCTACTCCTTCCACATCTGCGTCCGATCTCAAATCGTCCTCCTTAGCAAGCAAGGCATGTTCTCCAGCATTGACCTGCGTGGGTGGAGGTGGCGGTAGTGTTGAGACTCTCTCGGCTCTCGGCTGTAGCTTTTGTGTCGAGTTTGTTATTGGCATCGCGCCACTCAGATTGCCTGGTGGTGGTGGTGGTTTCATGGTAATACCTGCAGCAGAAGATGGAGGTCCGAGGTGTTGTATTGGTCCTTGTTGTGGATATGGTACTCCTAGTTGTCGTCGCTGTTCCATAACGTTCTTGAACGCCCAAGCTGCGGGGTTGGCCTTGCGTTCTTTGTCGTCCTGAATCATTTGCTGGACTTCTGCCTCCTCTTCTGCAGTAAGTGCTTCGTCAGCCTCCTTGTGGAGGGTGTCTGTTGTAGTAATAGAGGTAATACATTTGCTAAAGGTCTTGCTAGCAAGTATTGAATCAAGAACCTTATCTAGATGCGTAGCATGTGAGAGATCTTGCTGTTCGACATCATCTTGAGGTGGTAACAGCATCTCTCTAACCTTGACAGCAGCTCTATTTGGCGTCTTTTTGTCGACTACGCGTGCGGCAAGTTGCTGCTTGAAGATAGTAACTTGATGCAACTTAACCTCAAATGAGCCGGCTGTGACAAGATGATACACGAATACTTCTTTCTGCTGACCAAGACGATATGAGCGACCGATTGCTTGATTGATTTCCTGTGGATTCCAGCTGAAGTCGACAAGGATAACTCTGTTGGCGCCTGGAATATTCAAGCCTACACCGCCGGCTCTTGTTGAGATAAGACAGACGTCATACTTGTCGGTGTTCATGTCCTTTGAGATCTGTTGACGCTTGGCCATGGTTGTCTTGCCGTCTATTCTGATAGCTCTCATTGGCGGCTCGAACTCAGCAATGAGTTTCTGAAGATAATCGAGTGTTGGTAATAAGTGGCTGAAGATTAGCACCTTGTCACCGAGCATTTGAGACTTTAGCAGAATCTGCCTGATCAGTCTCATTTTGTTACCGTGGATCACGCTGTTAATATTGTCAACCAAGTCGAAGATAGCCTTTTCTTTCTGGAACAAAGTATCCGGCAAAGCCATAGACGAGATGTCCGGGCTACCATCCTCGGTCTCAGTATGCTCAGCACGCGCTTTGGCCACCTTCACTTCACGTCTCTGCTCGATCTTATCTTTGAAGAGTGTAGGATGATCACACAACAAGCCCAAAACACTGAGCCAGTCGAACAATTTTGCAGTTGCAACTGACTCATCCAGTTGTTCGGTCAAGGATTGCACGAAGATCTCGTAGGCATCATACTGCAGTTGTGTCAAAGGTATGTTGAGCACAAACTCCGTTTTCTGTTTCAAGTCCTTCGAGATTGCGTGTACATCCTTTCGTTGAACCTGCGAATGAGTTTAGCATCCCTGACATGCAATGTTCGAGTGGCGGCAACGGACCTTTGGTTCAATGTCGAACATTAAGGCTTTTAACTTCTTCACAGATCGTCTCTGTTCATACTTGGAGGCGTCGGCATACGTACCTACCTCGATGGGCTCTTTGTATGCAATCTTGAAATGGTCGAAGTCCCCTAAAAATCCAGGTGCTATCCAGTCGATCATCGCATAGTACTCAGTAAGATTGTTCGCAAGTGGAGAACCAGTCAGAGCGAGGCGAGTGGTAGTGTCGAATTTTTGTGCTATGTCGCTAACTTGGGCTTTTCTGTTCTTCATCTTGTGTGCTTCATCTGCAACAACAATGTTCGGTCCTTTGAGGAGACACAGTTGCACGAACTCGTGATCTTCATCGCTTAAAGGCTTTGAAGGCTCTCCTCCTTTGACTTTCCTGGCTTTGTTCGCCAACATGATGGAGAACTAGAACGAGTCATCAGCTGTGACTGAGCGAACTCGAGGGACGCCATGAATTGGGACCGGAGGCGAAGAAAAGTCGACGAAAGGACACGCATATAACGACAAACGGCGAGACGTACCAATTCATAGCCCATGAGCAACACCCCGCCCCCTTCAAACCAGGCTCGGATGTTCGTGAGACGCGTAGCGGTCTCGGTGGTAGTCCTCACTGGGCCCACAGGCTCTGTGTCCGGCTGCCACTGCCTCCATTCATCTTTCCAATTCTCTACCAAGGTTGGAGGACACAACAATAGAGTCCTTGACTTGCGCAGCTTTTTCGGAATCTGTTCAATGATGCTTGGATCATCGGATTGAGATGCTTCGGCGAGGGTGACGAGAAAGGTTATAGTCTGCATTGTTTTCCCAAGCTATAGAAAGTTGTTAGTCACATATTCGTTGTGCAGGAAATGACTTAGTGCTCACCCCCATCGTATGTGCCAAGAGACAACCCTGCATCTCTTTGGTGTTGACAAGCTCACGCCAAATAAATTGAATGCCCTCAACTTGATGCGGTTTGATGCGTGATGCAATATGCTTGTTGACGAAGATGTAGTCTTGGTCATCTGTCTTGCTGGGATTGATGATGACCTGCTCGGCTGACTCCAGATACCCACTTGACTCTAGCTGTGATTTTGCCTGCTCGGCTGCTAGCAGTCTTGCTTGACCAGCTTTTTGCAGTCGCTGTGCCCCTTTGTCTCTGACAGATCCGCCAGAGAACCTCTTCACTCCTTTGCGTGGTACTGAGACAGAAGCGTCAGGCTCATCCTTGATGACGGCACGAGGCACGAGCGAATGGCAGAAGTCATAGAAGGCCTCGAAGTTTTCGAATTCCGCAGCTGTACCCAAGACCTCTCGACTCGCTGCGCCAGTCATGTATCGGTGATCGCATTTATGCCAGCAGATCCATAGTCTGGCGATGCAAAGAATGATTCGGCTCGCGTCTGCTTTGACTCCTTTGATAGTTTGCTCATCTTTCTTAAGAGCGACTATGGCACGCTTGACCTCATTGTGCATCTTCCCCTCATCAAGCTGGTCAAATCGAAGGTCGACTTCCTTCCGCATCTCGACATCAGCATTCTGACGAAGCTTTAGGATGAGTCGTTTGCGATCTGACAGGTCCTCTAATTCAACATAAGACCAGCCTCGGATCTCATCTTGTGTGGCAACCTCAGGATGAGCATCCCAATCGACAAGAGTGGCTTTGAGAGGTGAGGATGACTCAGAATCTGACAAGGATTGTCTGCGAGCACGCAACGCGACTTTGCGGAAGGGAGGCGATGAATCCGGCGTTGAAGAGTCGCGCGTGCGACTCGAGGGAGATCTTTCGGCAACCGGGGAGGACCCAGTCAAGTCGACAATATCTCCTGCAACAAATTTGATGGTAGATGAAGAGGTCGAAGCAGCTGTAGCTTCATGCTCAGATCCAGGTCGAGGAAGAAATTGTCTCGTAGCAGGAGAGCTTGGCGGACTATTGCGAGCCTGATCATGTTCGATGAAGTTTTCTGTTGACTCAGAATGTAGTGACTCCTCGTCGTCTATGTCGTGGTGTCTGTCGAATTTGTCCCTCACACGGGGAACAGCCTGCATATCGGGACGCTCGGGTGCCTGTGCACGTTGTAGCACTTCTAGCTGGAACTTCAACTGCATATGCTCCTCGATAGTAACTTCCAGGGAGCGACACTGCTCTTGCAGCAGTGATGATTTTGACCTTGACCAAACCTCTTCCAAGATACATTGCTTCAGCTTTTGGAGGCGGTTCAGCATGCGATCAATCTCGTGTTTGACAATTGCCACGGCTTGTGCGCGACGTCTTCTTCCTCGAGACTTCTTCCAGATAGACCAGGCTTTACCTTGCCATCGAGGGAGCTTCTCCTCGGTCCATATTCGCTCTTGCTCCTCGATATAAGCATTGACCATAGTAGTGACTTCAGCGGATGAAAGTTGTTGGTTAGACTTTGCGGCTTCTCTTTCAACCTCTTCTTCCTCGAACTCAGAAAGTAGACTACCGTCATAGCCATTTTCAGAACCCGAATCTCCATAATTTGGTAGTATCTCACTATCCTTGTTCTCCCATTTCGACAAGAAACTCCATTCATTGTTAGGATCGTGAGCATGCTCCGTGTCCGTCTGCTGATTAGGGTTTGCAGGGTTGCATATGGACATGCGAGCTTTGCCTTTCTCAACGGAGAACAGCATTGCGTGAGGGATCTGTGATGTCAAAAGCCGTGCTGGATATGGCTGGAGAATGGCTTTGGCAGGTGCGAGAGCTCTAGGGGCGGTACGGAGATAATGCTTCATTCTGTTATTGACAAAGAGGTTGCGGCCAGCAGAGGAAGCTTGGCTATCACGAGTGATAGTTATATCATCTTCTTCTGAGTCATCTGAGTCGTCACCAAGGACATTCTTCGAACGATCAAAGAACAAATCATCAAGCACAAACTTCGTGCCTAGAAAGGAGTCTCTTGCTTCTCTTGATTCTGTGGCTGGTAAGGTAATGAGTTGTACTCGACGTCTCTTTCTAGGCGGCTCCGTAATTTGGTCGATTGTACTAGCTTCGATTGTCTCATGCCCAGACGCTGCTGGTTGCTCTAAAACAGCTATTGGTATTGGTGAAAGGTGACGCTTGGGAGAGAATGCAATGGTGGATACAGCAGTAGAAAATGGTGACTTGAAGAAGGACGACTCAGGACGGCGAAACTCTGAAGCTGTCTTGGATACTGAGTCTTGCCGGAAGAGAGTTTGTGCTTGTTGTTCGACATAACGCGGTGACAGGTTTCGAAGCTTCTCGATAGCATATCTAATAGATGAGGCTTCCCCAAACGCTTTAATACCAAGATCCCCTCTTAATACATTCATGTCGACATGCTCAATGAGAGTAGCACCATCAATACCATGTTCCTGTAGCTTTTGTTCCAGAAGGGCAGCATTAGGGCGCCTCGAGTTTTGTCGGTCAGCCCATAGGTCGTCCGAATGACAAAGATTGTGGACAACTTGGTCGACTGTCCAGGTCCAAGGATCTGTCATCGTGCAGAGGTTGTGTCTTTTGGTGTTGTGTTCATTGGTCCTTATTGTCCGCAACGCGATCAAGGACGATAATTAGTTGTAGTTCGTCGTTTGCAGTGTCTGAAAGTGCCAAGGATTATCAGGTAATACTGGACGTAAAGTAGGAATCTTTCTGTCGTGATGTCGATAAACAGATTAACGCGTCCAACGACAGCAATTATTTGATAGCTGAGGGGTCGAAGTCGAGGGTGTTGTAGATGAAAAGAAAGAAAGAAAGAGCGGAAGGGAGTGTCTTATATATCGTTCCGGCGACAGCAAACAAGAGTGAAGTCAAGTATAGGAAAAGAGAGTGACTTAGAACGGACAAACAACAATCGGAAGAGAGTGAGACGTCAAGACGTCATGTGCCAAACAAGATGTTTCAGGTCGGCGGAGATCTGTCTGATCTGGATCTGAAACGCGTCGTTACAAGACACCTATGGTCCTGCAAAAGACCTCTCCACAACCTCACACCTGGATCGCACGAAGCACGTATTTGTGTTTCTCTATATCGCGATAGAGATAGCCAATGCGAGAGTCGTCAAGGCTGTTGCTCGTTCGCACTTGCCACGCCACGAAAATTGGTCGTAAAAAAAGGTGGGGCTGTTTCACTTGCACTGCAGAAACACAAGCAACCAATTTGAGCATGGACACATACAGTAAAGCGAGACGAATGAGCTGATTAGTATATCTGCCACTATAGCTGGAACTTGGTCCTGATCTTGTCTGTTGAACCATGCCACTCCCACTCCTGTCCAGATCCTCTCTGTATGCCCTTGTCCACTCTTCTCAGCTTCAACGTAAACCTCGGACCTAGCTCCTGCAAACCCGCCTTGATATCTTCAGCGCCCTTGACTGGTTTGCCATCGGGTCCGAGCACCTGCTTCTCGGTTGCTCGCTTGTCTCTGAAGACGTATCGATGTCGTCGTACAAAGATATAATCGCGCTGATTGTGCAGCGTCACTACTTGTCTCCCGACAAGCTCTGGTTGTGGTGGGAAAAGTGTGCGGAAAAGATGTGCTGTCAAAAGACCCAGAGGCGTGCGGAAGTTGTTGAGGATGAGCTCGGGGAAATGCTCAGTTGGGTTACCATGCCCTGGCAGCTTCTTGCCGTCGATCCAATTACTTATGCTGAAGTGGAATGTAGGACCTTCTGGCAAGTGTACGATTGTGAGACTTGAGGGTCGCTTATTGTCCTCTCCCATAACCACAAGAGTAGTGTAGTCCCGATTCGAGCAAAACTTTGCGATTTCGCGTATCGAGAAGTGGTGAGAATTGTATCGATGTCGTTGTCGCTTGATATAATGGCTGTTGGGGAGGAAGTCGCATAGCATCTCGGCTTCTTTGTGCACAGTCCCACTCAGCGAAGTGGTCACCAGAATCTTGGGCTTCTCTGTTGGCTTAAACAGGGTTGGGAACTTGGCTGCAAGGGCGTCCGGTATCAAGCTGAGATTTGTACTTGTTCCGGAAGCTGCTGCGGATGTTGCTGGACTTGTAGCTCGTTTGCCGGGCAAGGGTGGTGGGGGCATTGCTTTTCGATCTTTTGCCTCTTCTCCTTCGTTCTCGCCTTCTTCGTCACTGTCTAGCAGACTTGCGAGATCATCTTCCTCATCAACAATATCTGCACTTTCTTCGTCATCATCCTCCTTGTTCTCTTCGTCGTCATCATCAAACTCGTCTAAATGTTCCTCATCTTCCTCCAATGTGTGTTTTGGCACCTGCTGTTGTGCTGCCACCTGCTTCAGATTCGCCTCTGTCAATCCTTCCTTGTCTAATGCCTCTGACTGTTCGGTCTTCCGCCTCTTGTTGAATGTGTCAATATCCACACTAAGACCAAGTCCATCTCCTCCCTCCACATCAATGTCATCCCATAATCTTTTCCTCTCAATCGTCAATGGTACATTGCGCGACAGTCTATCATTTTTCAGCTTGGGGTTCCTGACCTCCTCTCGCTTCCTTCTCATGCGCTCATCGCGTCGTGTGCTTTCTTTGCCTTTCTTGATTTTTAGGAACGCAGCTTGTCTTCGTAATTTATTCTTTGGCTTCAACGACGATATGGGTACATCATTGCCTTGGAACGGCATCGTGGGCGGTAGTGAGGGAATATTTTGGGTCTATCGAGGTAGGAATGAGTCCCTAATACTTTTTCCTGTTCGGCAGGACCTGCCTCCGCTGAAAATCCTTGATGACCCTTTTTGTATCAACAGTGACTTCAAAGTGAAATGACATTCCAGATTACAGCCTTTCGTATATGCTGATCCGACCTTTTAAGAGCAGCATACCGAGTGTTAAAGGGAATCTCTTCCAATCTACCCTCACTTTTTTGCGAGCATTTAGCAGTACAACTTCCCTGCAGAAATACCAGCTAGGAAAGAAGCAAAGCCAGGAGCCAATCATGAGCACATCAACAATGAAAGGACAGCCCTTTGAGAGGACGTTGCTGGAGCAGTTGATGAAGAGACGATTGTTCTACACACCATCCTTCGAAATCTACCAAGGTTTACCAGGCATTGAAACGAAAGGTCTCTACGATTACGGTCCTGCTGGTTGTGCTCTGCAAGCAAACGTGATCGATCAATGGAGGAAGCACTTTATCTTGGAGGAGGATATGCTCGAGGTCGATTGCACGAGCTTGACACCACACGAAGTACTCAAGACTAGCGGTCACGTGGACAAGTTTGCCGATTGGATGTGCAAAGACCCAAAGACTGGCGAGATCTTCCGAGCAGACCATCTCGTCGAGGAGGTGTTGGAGTCAAGACTGCGCGGCGACAAACAGGCAAGAGGTGAAGACGTGGTACAGAAAGACGAGGCTGAAGATGCCAAGCGCAAGAAGAGAAAGGTCAAGGACACCAAGGTGATGAAGTTGGACGATGAGACTGTCAAAGAGTACGAGGAGACATTGGCAAAGGTGAGGATTGGACACGAACAGTTCGTGAAATGTGCGATCACTAACAAGGATGCAAGATCGACAACTACAATGGAGAGGAGCTGGGCCAGCTCATGGAAAAGCATCAGATCAAGAATCCCACAACCGGTGGTGATCTTAACCCTCCAATCGCATTCAATCTCATGTTCGAAACGTCAATTGGCCCAAGTGCTAGCTCGAAAGGTTACCTACGGCCAGAAACTGCCCAGGGTCAGTTCCTGAATTTCGCCAAACTCCTTGAGTTCAACCAACAGTCAATGCCTTTTGCATCCGCCTCAATCGGCAAGTCCTTCCGCAACGAAATCTCACCTCGTTCTGGTCTTCTCCGTGTGCGCGAGTTCCTGATGGCTGAAATCGAGCACTTTGTTGACCCCAAGGGCGGCAAGAAACATCCACGATTTGTTGAGGTCGAGCACGTTGAGCTTGCTCTTTTGGATCGTAATGTACAGCTCGGTGGTTCAACACAGGTGACGCGTATGCAAATTGGCAAAGCTGTATCATCAGGCTTAGTAGACAACGAGACACTTGGTTATTTCTTGGCACGTATCCAGCTCTTCCTGGTCAAGATCGGTGTTGATCAGTCGAAGCTGCGTTTCAGACAGCACATGGCAAACGAGATGGCTCATTACGCTGCTGATTGCTGGGATGCTGAATTGCAAACAAGCTATGGCTGGATCGAGTGTGTTGGTTGTGCTGATCGTAGTGCTTACGATTTGTCTGTTCACGCAAAGAAGACTGGAGCACCACTAGTTGTGCGAGAAACTTTAAAGGAGCCATTACGAACAATGGAATGGCAAATCGAGCTTGACAAAAAGAAGTTTGGTCCCAAATTCAAGAAGGACGGCAAGACTATCGAGGAAGCAATTAACGCGCTGAGTCAAGACATTCGCGAGAAGTTGTCACTCGACCTAAAGGAGAATGGTAAAGCGGAGATTGAAGTCACTGGTGTCGCAGATGGCAAGGTTACATTGGAGAAGGATATCATCGCCATCGAGCACCGAGAACGTGTTGACACGACACGGGAGTATACACCAAACGTCATCGAGCCATCTTTCGGTATTGGTCGCATACTCTACTCTCTGATTGAACACGTCTTCTGGACAAGAGAAGGTGACGAAGCTCGTGGTGTCCTCTCCTTCCCACCACCAGTAGCACCAACCAAGGTGCTGATAGTACCTCTTTCCGGCAACGCTGAATTTGCGCCACTGGTGAAGAGACTTTCGGCGAAGCTTCGCAGGATGGGTGTTTCGAACAGGGTGGACGACAGTAGTGCCAGCATCGGCAAGCGCTACTCAAGAAACGACGAGCTCGGCACACCTCTAGGCATCACCATCGACTTCCAGAGTGTGAAGGACGACACATTTACTCTTCGTGATCGTGACTCAACGAAACAGGTCAGAGACACGGAAGACAAGATCTGTCAGGCTATACAGAGCTTAGTGGACGGTTCACAGGTGTGGGAAGATGTCTACAACAAGCTGCCGAAGTTTGAGGGTCAGGAGCTGGAAGAGAAGGAATGATCTAACCAGGATACTGATATGGGGAATTTGATATGTGATAGTACACTGGAAATCTGCTCGAGGCACAGATATGAGAAGTAAGGGCAGGGACATCCAAAAGGGGCTTTAGAGAGCACGACAACCCTTCGAAAGTCTGGGGAGAAATGTTATAGTACAATAGACTATGTAATACAGAATCCGCCTTTCTGCTCAAGCACCATTTCATTCATTCACTTTCTGTCCTGTTTTGAAGTGTTGTGACGCGCAGGTCGCGCCATATGTCTGAATCGCAGACATTAATGCCATAAACACCACTGCTGGACATATCGCAAACAGTTCGCTCTTCGTCTGGCACTGAACAGTCCCACTACAACAACAATGGCGAACGGCCTCAGCAATGGGCGTCACTCGCCTGAGCCTGCACTCAAAGTGGCACGTTTCTCACACATTCCTTCGACAATCGATATTCCTGTAGGAGATGGACAAGCAGAGGAAGCTGTAGAGGTGGACCTAGAGAAACTACAAGACGATCCGGCCGAGCTGTTGGGTTTACTGGAGGCTGAAAATGCTGCAAAGGGCTACTGGATCACAATAGCGCTTGCGTACGCGAAACAAGGACTCGTAGATCTTGCGGTGGATATCATCACGAGAGGTCTAGGCTTTGTTGGAAGAGGAAAGGCAGATGAGAAGCTGGCTCTTTACAACTGCTTATGTTGGCTACACTTGCTTAAGGCTCGTGAAGCACCGCGCATGAAGCTAGGTAAGATCGCGCTTGATGCACATTAGAATGTGCTTATATTGACGCTGGTTCATCGTAGATGCCAAAGCGGACCCGGATGTAAAGACCAAAGACCACTACCTTCGTGCAGCGACTGCTATTCTCAATGATGCATCTCGGATCAGCCCTTCATATGCGCCATTATTCCTCGCCCGGGGTGTGCTATGTTTGCTCAGGGCGACACTCATACAAGATCAGACTGAAAAGACGGAGATGCTACGACAGGCTATAAAATGTTTCGACGACTCTCTAAGGAACACAAAACAAAGAAACATGTTCGCTGTTCTGGGTCGATCAAGAGCGTTGTACTCGCTCGGCAGGTACGCAGATGCGCTTACAGGATATCAGAAAGTGCTTGAGAACGCGCCAGAGATGTCAGACCCAGATCCACGTATTGGTATTGGTTGTTGTTTCTGGGCTCTTGGCTATAAAGATGATGCGCAGTATGCATGGCAGCGAGCTTTAGAGTTGAATCCACAATCAAAGGTCGCAATCACTTTACTTGGCTTGTACCATCTCAATGTCAGCAACCAATGTTCTCCATCAGACCCAAAATTCCAGATTGAGTACAAATCAGCCATGATGGGATATGCGCAAAAGGCTTTTAAAATTGATAGTAATATGCCACTGGTATGCTCGACATTTGGCACTTACTTTACAAATGCGAAGGACTGGAAGCGAGCAGATATCGTCGCTCGAAGAGCTGTAGAATTGACAGATATCAACGCTATTGCCAGTGATGGCTGGTATCTGCTTGGAAGAGCAGCACACGAGGAAGAAGACCTAGCAAGAGCCAATGACTTCTACTCCCGAGCAGATCAAGCCCGAGGTGGTGACGATCGTGGATTCATCCCAGCCAAGTTCGGTGTAGCTCAAATCAAGGTTTTGCAGAACGATTTGGCTGGCGCAAAGTTTAGGCTGGAGAAGATTGTGCAACAGTCGAAGAATGCTGAAGCTCTGGCACTTCTCGGTGCACTGTATGCAGAAGAGGCTTTTTCACCGCCGCCAGGATCGACGCCAGAAGAGATACGTGCATCAGTTCGCAAGGCTATCGGGACACTTGAGTCTGTTCGAGTAGGGTGGAAAGACCCGAAAAAGAACTCGATTCCTGATTCGTCGATTCTGCTCAAGCTGGCACGGTTGTATGAGGCGGAGAATGTTGAACGCAGCTTCCAGTGCTTGCAGCAGGTCGAAGAGATGGAGCTGGAAGACTTACCAGATGAGCTCAGACCTGAAGATGCAGAAGACGAAGCAGCAGCAAGAGCAGTATTACGCGAACACCTACCACCTCAACTGACAAACAACATTGCGTGCTTCCATTACAAGGCCGAAAAGTACTCTCAAGCACGGGAGCTTTTCCAAACAGCCGCAAGCGCATGTGCTAGACTCAAGGAGAAAGATGCCACGATAGATACAGGCGCTCTCTTGGTAACAATCATGTACAATCTGGCAAGAACACACGAAGCAGAGGGAAAACTCGATGATGCTAAGACGATCCTCGAAAGCGTGTTGCAACAACAGCCGGACTATGCAGCTGCTAAGTTACGACTGACATATATAGCCCTTCGACAAAGCCCTGGTGAAGAAGGTCCAAAAGCTATGGCTAAGCTGTACGAAGCCGATCCTGCAAACATGGAAGTACGAGCTTTGTATGGTTGGTACATCCGAAAGGCCAAGAAGAAGACAGCCAATGTTGCAGAAGACCAGGAACAACGACACTACAAGCATTCCTTGCAAAATCATGATAAGCACGACGGCTACTCCTTGACTGGAATGGGCAATCTATACCTTGCTACTGCACGTGAGATGCCGAGGAATAACGACCAAGAAAAGGATAAACGGAAGAGGATGTACGAGAGAGCGATTGAGTTCTTTGACAAAGCAATTCAGCTAGATCCAAACAATGCTTATGCTGCACAAGGTGTTGGCATTGCAATGGTCGAAGATAAAAAAGACTATGCAACTGCTCTTCAGATCTTTACAAAGGTCAAGGAAAGCATCAAAGACGCTAGCGTGCATATCAACCTTGGCCACATCAACTGCGAGCTCAAGCAGTACTCACGTGGCATTGAAAATGTACGTCTTCCCTCTACATCCACAAATATAATCTGGCATACTAACTTCCTCCAGTACGAAGCAGCCCTCGCCAAAGACCGCTCCCACGACCCTCAAGTCCTCGCCTGCCTCGGTCGCGCCTGGCTCCTGCGCGGCAAACAAGACAAAAACCCCACCTTCATGAAAACCTCCCTCGACTACTCCCAACGCGCCCTCGACCTCGCCCCCGACCAAATCCATTTCCAATTCAACGTCGCCTTTGTGCAAATCCAAATCGCCCAACTCCTCTACTCGCTCCCCGAAACGCAACGAACGCTCGAAGAAGTCGAGGTTGCGGCTAAAGGCCTCGATGCCGCTATTGACAGTTTCAGCGCGATTGCCAAAAGCCCGAATCCGCCGTTCCCACGCAACGATATTGAGCAAAGAGCGAATATGGGACGGAATACGATGAGGAAGCAGTTGGAGCGAGCGATGCAGGGACAGCGCGAGTATGAGGAGAAGAATGCGGCGAGGTTGCGCCAGGCCAAGGAGACGCGCGAAGCAGAGATTAAGAAGCGCGAGGAGGAGAAGAGGAAGATGGAGGAGGAAGTTGAAGAACGTAAGCGCGTATTAGCGGAGGAACGACAGAAGATGCAGGAGCGAGACCGAGAGTTGGCGGCGATGCGCCAGGAAGAGGTGGAGAAGAAAAAGGAAGAGGATTTCTCGGTTGACGAGGAGACGGGCGAGAAGAGGAAGAGAACTAAGCGTGCGCCTGTTAAACGGAAGAAGAAGGGCGATGTTGTTGAGAGTGATGGAGAGCTCGATGGTGATAGTCCCGCCAGACGCAGCAGATCGGCGACGCAACCGGATGGTGAGGATGCGCCGCGGAGGAAGAAGAAGAGGAAGTTGGAGAGGAAGGGGGCGGCGAAGGAGAAGGAGGTAGGCAATAAGTTCAAGAGTTCGGAGAGAGTGGTCGATTCAGACGAGGATGATGATATTCCTATGTTGAATGATGATGTGGAGGAGGATATGGATGTTGTGCCAGATGTTGTGGAGGAGGAGGATGAGGCGCCTGTGTCGAGGAGGAAGACCACGAGGGTCGTGGATGAGGATGAGGATGAAGATGAAGATCAGGGTGATGTTCAGCCCGCAGTAGTTGAAACTGCGACTGGAGATGATGCTGTTGGTGCTGTTGGCGAAGGACCGGATGAGATGGATGTGTAAGAGTGAGACTGAGAATTTGCAAGAAGATGAATAAGTAGATGTTCAATCTATTCAACTGACAACAAATGGCATGAGTGTTTAGCGTTAAGGCCAACTGTGGCATGTTGATGTGCTTCACTAAATGGTACGTCTCCTTCCGTGCTGATAAGTCCCAAATAACCGTCGAAGATGCAACCTGCCTGAAGAAAATTAATCAAAGCTGACAGCAGAGAATAATTTTGGCGTAAAGACAATGGCTGATTGTGCTTGATAAAGTGTCTATGTTCAGTAACTTGTGCTGTTGCTGTTGATAGAAATCATTGAGCTGATATCCGGTTGTTTACTTACTACCTTTGGCAAAAAAAATTTAATTTTTTTTTGGAGGCGCACAGTGCAAGCAGCGACCAGACTCAGTCCATCAATCGTAGGTAAGGTCCGAGGTCGTCATTGGATTTGGTGGGTGGAAAGAACAGTAAGCAGGTATGTGTGTAGCACTATTAGTATTTTTACAAACCAAATTCAAATGTTTCATCTTGATTCTCGATTTTCGATTGTCCAACCGACAGCGGTGCTGATGCAGTAGCAACAGACAGATAAGGGGCTTGCAAGCTAAAGTCCTGCAGACAAACTGAAGAGAAAACAGGCATGAGCAGACAAACACAACAAAAATGGACTAGATAGTCATTACAACTGCTACGAAACTACAACGAACCCGGTCAACTACCAAACAAATCACCACGAACCAACTCACTAATGATTACTACCCTTACTCCCGTTACAACGTCTCTCTTCCTACCTATCCTATATCCCTCTCACAACCCGGAACCCCAAACTCACCAACCCAACCAATCTCAAGCACCAACAGCAACACCCACACTCCTCGCCCTCTCCTCGCCAAGCACCTCAACAGCACCTCTCTCCGTATTCATCTTCTCGACCTCACCATCACTCTTGCCCTCAAGTCCCAACTGCTCATCCGTCCAAAGCGGGTCCACCTCTCCCTCCGCACCTTGAACCCCGACACCGATAAAGCCCCCTTGCGCCGCCCAATCGCTCGTCCGCTTAATACCCAACTCCTTCCAGACATCGCACACCGCCTCGACCAAATGCTCTTGCAAGCCTTCAGTATGTCCGGGTGTTGGTGTGAATCTAAGCCGTTCCTGGCCTACAGCCACGGTGGGATAGTTGATGGCTTGGACGTAAATGCCCCATTTCTCAAGTAGCATGTCACTAGCGGCCCTAGCCATTTCGGCGTCTCCAACAAGCACGGGCACGATGTGAGACGGGTTAGGAATGACGGGGATATCGGCGGCAGAAAGCGCGGATTTGACTGCGCGTGTGTGTAACTGCTGGAGTGTGCGATCGCCCTGTTCGCGCATCTGGTACTCGACTGCCGTCTTGGCGCCAGCCATGACGGCTGGAGGGAGGGAGGTGGTGAAGATGAAGCCGGGAGCTAGGGAGCGAATGGTATCGACTAGCTTTGCTGAACCTGCAATGTACCCACCCACACAACCGTAGGCTTTGCCGAGCGTGCCGGTGATGATGTCTACGCGGTCCATGATTGTGCCGTGGGGGCGACCGGCGGCATGGGCTTCGTAGTCGAGATGCTCGGCGACGCCGGCGCCGGTTGGGCCGTACATACCTACAGCATGGACTTCGTCGAGGAAGGTCAGAGCGCCGTACTTGTCGGCCAGGTCGCAGATTGCCTCGATTGGACCAATGGAGCCACACATGCTGTAAACGGATTCGAAGGCGATGATTTTGGGGCAGTCGGAAGGTAAAGCGGCGAGTTTAGCTTCAAGATCTTCGACGTCGTTGTGCTTGAAGACGATCTTTTTGGCGCCAGAGTGTCGAATACCCTGGATCATAGAAGCATGGTTTGAAGAATCAGAAAGAATGACGCAGCCAGGAAGCTTTGAGCCGAGAGTGGCAAGAGTAGCGTCGTTGGCGACGTAGCAGGACGAGAAGACGAGTGCGGATTCCTTGGCGTGCAGTTT
>Ga0160428_1000316_pt1 | contig 56886 bp, 56 predicted proteins | sample SolpanmetagenomM_FD_108198 | JGI IMG/M metagenome (GOLD analysis project Ga0160428, IMG submission 108198) | Solar panel surface microbial communities from Lawrence Berkeley National Laboratory, California, USA - M | ecosystem: Engineered > Built environment > Solar panel > Unclassified ... | reverse complement strand
CGGCCGGCCTGACCCTCGCAACCCTCCCGGCGTGGCGACCGCTCCTCTTCGGCTCGGCCCTGACCCTCGAAGACCTTCTCAGCCTGCGTTGCCTGTCGCGCTGAACCGCGCCGCCCTGTCGAAGGGGTTGGCCCCTGCGCGGCGGCCGATCTCGGAGCCGGCTCGGGAAGCGGCGCGCACGTCCAGGATTCGGCGGCCAGGTCCGGATCGAGGTCCGAGGTCGGCGCGTCGCGCAGCAGCAGGCGCGGGGAGGGGGCGCACGGGCACTGGTCGGACACGCCAGGAGGCGCGATGATCGGGTCCGCACCGTTCGGCGCAGGTCCGTCGCGTGCTCAGACTCGGGCACGTCACGGCCGCGGTTGCGAATCGTCCGCGGAGATGCACGATCGCGGCAGAAGGACTGCCCATGACCTCACCCGCCCAAGCCTATCGCGGCGTCTTCCCAGTCGCCCCCACGGTGTTCGATGCCTCCGGCGCCCTCGACCTCGACGGGCAGCGCCGGGCGATCGACTTCATGATCGACGCGGGCAGCCAGGGCCTGTGCATCCTCGCCAATTTCTCGGAGCAGTTCGTCCTCACCGACGACGAGCGCGAGACCGTGATGCACGCGGTGCTCGACCACGTGGCGGGCCGGGTGCCGGTGATCGTCACGACGACGCACTTCGCCACGCAGGTCTGCGCCGAGCGCTCGCGCCGGGCGCAAGCGGCCGGAGCGGCCATGGTGATGGTGATGCCGCCCTATCACGGCGCCACGATCCGCGTGCCGGATCTCGGTATCTACGACTTCTTCCGCGGCGTCTCCGACGCGATCGCGATCCCGATCATGATCCAGGACGCGCCCGTGGCGGGAACGCCGCTCTCGGCGGCCTTCCTCGCCCGCATGGCCCGCGAGATCGAGCACGTCGCCTACTTCAAGATCGAGACCGCGGGCGCGGCGGGCAAGCTCCGCGAGCTGATCGCGCTGGGCGGCGACGCCGTGGTGGGTCCGTGGGACGGCGAGGAGGCAATCACCCTGATGGCCGACCTCGATGCCGGCGCCACGGGGGCGATGACCGGCGGCGCCTACCCGGACGGGATCCGGCAGATCACCGATGCCTACGCGGCGGGCCGGCGGGACGCCGCGATGGACGCCTACGCGCGCTGGCTGCCGCTGATCAACTACGAGAACCGGCAATGCGGGCTGCTCGCCTGCAAGGCCCTGATGCGGGAGGGCGGCGTGATCGCCCACGAGACCGCGCGGCTGCCGATCCAGCCGCTGCACCCGGCGACCCGCTCGGGCCTGATCGAGCTGGCCCGCCGGAACGACGCGCTGGTGCTGCGCTGGGGACGGTGAGGCGGTTTCAGCCCGCGCGGCCCAGGACGGCCGAGAGGCGCTCCACCGCCTCCCGCGCCAGCGCCGGGCTGATGGCGAAGCAGATCCGCACCAGACCCTCGCCCTCCGGTCCGAACGCGGTGCCGGGCGCCACCCCGACCTTCGCCTCCCGCAGCAGCCGAAGCGCCAGGTCGAGGCTGGGCTCGTCGCCGCCCATCCGGGCCATGAGGTAGAACGCCCCGTCCGGCGGCGCGGCGGTGACGCCCGGCAGGCCCGACAGCCCGTCCACCAGGATCGTGCGGGCCTCGGCGCAGCGGTCCACCATGGTGCGGATGAAGCCGTCGCCCTCCGCGAGGGCCGCGATGCAGGCGTGCTGGACGAAGGTCGAGATCGAGGTGGTGCTGTACTGCCCGAGCTTCGCGAACGTGGGTGCGAGGCCGCGGGGATAGATCACCCAGCCGGCGCGCCAGCCGGTCATGGCCCAGTTCTTCGAGAAGGTGTTGGTCACGATCAGCCGGTCGTCCTCGGTGCAGATCTGCAGGAAGGACGGGGCGATCCGATTGCCGTAGGTGAAGTGCGCGTAGACCTCGTCCGACAGGATCCAGAGGCCGCGGTCGCGGGCGAGGTCGCGCAGGGCCGTCATCTCCGCGAGCGGCATCGTCCAGCCGGTCGGATTGGAGGGCGAGTTCACCATGATCACGCGGGTGCGCGGTGTGATCGCCGCCGCGATGTCGGCGAGCGGCAGGGCGAAGCGCCCGTCCGGCAGCCTGCGATAGGGGACCGCGACGGGCACGCCGCCGGCGATGCGCACCGCCTCGCGCAGGTTCGGCCAGGCGGGGGAGGGGATGATGATCTCGTCGCCCGGTTCCAGCAGAACCTGCGCGGCCTGCATGATGGCGTTCATCCCCCCCGCCGTCACGGCGAACCGGTCGGGCGGGATGTCCACGCCCCAGTGCCGCGCATGATAGGCGCCGAGCGCCTCCCGCAGGGCCGGAAGACCGAGCGAGGTCGTGTAGCGCGTATGCCCGTCCAGCATGGCGCGGTGCGCCGCCTCGACGATGAAGGGCGGGGTCGGCAGGTCACCCTCGCCGATCCACAGCTTCACGACCTCCGGGTCGTCGCGCCCGCGGTCCGCCACGAGGCCGATCTGGCTCGTGCCGACACCCCGGATCCGGGCCGACAGGGCGGCCGCGAGGTCGACGGCGGCGGGGCTTGAGGTTTGGGCCATGGGATGCGGGCGGTTCTCGTGGTGTGCTGGCACGGCCGATGGGCGCGCCTCGCGGCGCTGTTGCCCGGAGGGGCACCGTGCCTGCCGGGTCTCGGCTCGTTGGAATGGCCCCGACCCTGCCGCGTTCGGCTCCGCGCGTCCAGGCCCGAGGATCCTCGCGGGTGCGACGCTCGCCGCCGATGGACCAGAATTATCGACTTTTCAGAAATTTCTGAAATTGCTATAACGCGAGTCGCAACCGCTGGGCCGGAGGTCCGTCGTGCTCGCCAATCTCGATCCGCTGATCCTCGCCCGCGTGCAATTCGGGTTCACGGTGGCGTTCCACATCGTGTTCCCGGCCTTCTCGATCGGGCTGGCGAGCTTCCTCGCCGTCGTGGAGGGCCTGTGGCTCGCCACGGGGCGCCAGGTCTTCATGGACCTGTTCAAGTACTGGATTAAGATCTTCGCGATCGCCTTCGCCATGGGCGTCGTGTCGGGGCTGGTGATGTCCTACCAGTTCGGCACGAACTGGTCGGTCTTCTCCGACAAGACCGGCCCGGTGCTGGGCCCGATGATGGCCTACGAGGTGCTCTCGGCCTTCTTCCTGGAGGCGGGCTTCCTCGGGGTGATGCTGTTCGGGATGCGCAAGGTCGGGCCGCGGCTGCATTTCGCGGCGACGCTGATGGTGGCGTTCGGGACCTTCTTCTCGGCGTTCTGGATCCTGGCGGTGAATTCCTGGATGCAGACGCCGGCGGGCTACGGCACGAACGCCGAGGGCCAGTTCGTGCCGCTGGACTGGTGGGCGATCGTGTTCAACCCGTCCTTCCCGTTCCGCCTCGTCCACATGGTGCTGGCCGCCTACCTCACGACGGCCCTGGTGGTGGGTGCGGTCGGCGCGTGGCACCTGCTGCGCGACCGGGCCAACCCGGCCGCCCGGACGATGTTCTCGATGGCGATGTGGATGGCCGCCCTGGTTGCGCCCGTCCAGATCCTCGCCGGCGACGCGCACGGCCTCAACACCCTGGAGCACCAGCCCGCCAAGGTCATGGCCATGGAGGGCCACTTCCAGAGCCACCCGGACGGCGCGCCGCTGGTGCTGTTCGGCCTGCCCGATCAGGAGGCCGGCACCGTGCGCTACGCGGTCGAGATCCCGAAGCTGTCCTCGCTGGTGCTGCAGCACGCCCTGGACGCCCCGCTGAAGGGACTCGACAGCCTGCCGCGGTCGGAATGGCCGCCGGTGCCGATCGTGTTCTGGTCGTTCCGCATCATGGTCGGCCTCGGGATGCTGATGCTGCTCCTGGGCGGCGTGAGCCTCGTGGCCCGCTGGCGCGGGGCGCTCTACGCGTGGCGCCCGCTGCACCGCTTCGCGGTGGCGATGGGCCCGGCCGGCTTCGTGGCGGTGCTGGCCGGCTGGATCACCACCGAGGTCGGGCGCCAGCCCTACACGGTCTACGGCCTGCTGCGCACGGCGCAGTCCGCCTCGCCGCTCCAGGCGCCGGCGGTGGCGGCCTCGCTCACCGCCTTCGTGGTGATCTACTTCGCGGTCTTCGCCATGGGCACCGGCTACATCCTGCGCCTGATGGGCAAGCCCCCGCAGGCCGGCGAGAGCGGGATCGAGCCCGGCGCGCCGATCCGGACGGCGGGCATCACGCCCGCCCCGGCGATCGATCCCGACCGCCACCTCCAGCCGGCCGAGTGAGGAAGCCATGGCCTACAGTTTCGACCTCACGGTGGTGTGGGCGCTCGTCATCGCCTTCGCGGTCTTCGCCTACATCGTCATGGACGGCTTCGATCTCGGCATCGGACTCCTGTTCCCCGTCCTGAGGCCCGGCGCGGAGCGCGACACCGCCATGAACTCGGTCGCCCCGGTCTGGGACGGCAACGAGACCTGGCTGGTGCTGGGCGGCGGCGGCCTGTTCGCGGTCTTCCCCCTGGCCTACGCGGTGATCCTGCCGGCGCTCTACGCGCCCATCATCGCGATGCTGCTCGGGCTGATCTTCCGCGGCGTCGCCTTCGAGTTCCGCTGGCGCGATCCCCGCCACCGCGCCGCCTGGGACGTGGCCTTCGCGGGCGGCTCGCTGGTGGCGGCCCTGGCCCAGGGGATCACGCTGGGCGCGCTCCTGCAGGGCATCGCGGTCGACGGGCGGGCCTATGCCGGCGGCTGGTGGGACTGGCTCACGCCCTTCAGCCTCCTCGTCGGCGCGAGCCTGGTCGTCGGCTACGCGCTCCTCGGCGCGACTTGGCTGGTGATGCGCACCGAGGGCCTGCTCCAGATGCAGGCCCGGCGCTACGCCCTGCGCCTCACCGTGGCGACGGTCGCGGCCATCGCCCTCGTCAGCGCGGTGACGCCCTTCCTCCAGGGCCGCTACTACGAGCGCTGGCTGGCGATGCCGAACGTGCTGATCACCGCGCAGGTGCCGCTGCTGGTGGCGCTCGCGGCCTACGCCCTGTGGCGCACCCTGCGGGGCGGTGCCGAGCGGGCGCCCTTCCTGATCGCGCTGGGCCTGTTCGCCCTGACCTTCCTGGGACTGGGCATCAGCATCTTCCCCGACGTGGTGCCGGGCCGGATCACGATCTGGCAGGCGGCCGCCCCCGAGGCGAGCCAAGTGTTCCTGCTGGTGGGCGCCTCGGTCCTGATCCCGATCATCCTGATCTACACCGCGTATTCCTACTGGGTGTTTCGCGGGAAGGTCGACGCGCACGGGTACCACTGATGACGGACGCCACGGCTCTCCCCCTCTGGAAGCGTCTCGCGTGGTTCGCGGCGATCTGGGCGTCCAGCATCGTCGGCCTCGGATGCGTCGCGACGCTCCTCCGGTTCTGGCTCAAGAGCTGATAAGCCGGCACCGAACCCGGACCCTCGCGTCGGACCGTCACCGTGCATCTGCCTCCCCTCGTCCAGACCTTCGTGCTGCACTTCGGCGAGATGGGCTCGCGCTGGGGCATCAACCGGACCGTCGGGCAGATCTACGCCCTGCTGTTCGTCGCCGAGCGGCCGCTCAACGCCGACGAGATCGTCGAGCGCCTCGGCGTCTCGCGCTCCAACGTCAGCATGGGCCTCAAGGAGCTGCAGGCCTGGAACCTCGTGCGCCTCCAGCACGTGCCGGGGGACAGGCGGGACTATTTCGCGACGCCGGAGGATATCTGGCAGATCGTCCGCACGCTGGTCGAGGAACGCAAGAAGCGGGAGATCGACCCGACCCTGACCCTGCTGCGCGAACTCCTGATGCAGGAGGCCGGCACGGAGGGGGAGCGCCACGCTCAGGCCCGCCTCGGCGAGATGCACGACCTGTTCGAGCTCTTCGCCGGCTGGTACGCGGACGTGCGCCGCCTCGAGACGGAGCGCCTCGTCCAGCTTCTCACCCTCGGTTCCAAGGTCCAGAAGGTGCTGGAGGTGAAGGACCGTCTCGTCCGCCTGCCGGGGCGCATCGGCGGCCGAGCGGCGAAGTCGGACATCAAGCCGACGGATTGAGGACGGCGGCCCGACCCGCGCACGCGGCCGGCCGTCCTCCCTCGGGCGCGGTGACGGCCGCGTCGCCGAAGCGGGTCGCGCCCCCTCGGGGCGGACCGCCCCCGTCAGGCGTCCGCGAGCACGCGCCGGTAGATCGCGACGAGGGCGGCGCCGACATGCTCGACATGGGCGCGCAGGGCCGCGGCCGCCTCGTCGATCCTCCGCGCCTCGCACAGGTCGAGGATCCGCCCGTGCTCCTGCTCGGCTCGCGCCATGTCGTCGGCCGTCGAGAGCTGGAGCCGGGTCGGCCGGTCGCAGTCCTGAAGGAGCCCGGACAGGATGCTCAGCGAGCGCGGGCGCTGCGCGTGGCGAAGCAGGTCGAGGTGGAAGCGCCGGTTCAGCTCGCCCCAGCGGAGGACCTCGCCCCCGGCCAGCGTATCGCTGTAGGCACTGGCCACGGCGCGGAGCGCCTGGATGTCGGCGGGCGTCAGGTGCATCGCCGAAACGACCAGCAATTGCGGTTCGAGCTGCCCGCGGAGCTGGAAGATATCCTCCAGCTCTTCCAGCGACACGCCCGTCACCACCGCGCCGCGATGCGGCATGATCTTCACGAGGTTGTTCGCTTCGAGCTGCAGGAGGGCTTCCCGGACCGGGATCCGGCTGATGCCGAACTGCTCGGCCAGGGCGTCCTGGCGGAGCTGAACGCCCGGTGGCAGCTCCCCGTTCAGGATTCTCTGGCGCAGCGAATCCGCGACCGCGGCAGCCATCGTCTTGTGCCGCAGCCGGTCTGGCTCCGGTCTGGTGGGGACCGCTATGTCCATCGGGGCCTCAACGTCACCGTATGCATCTAGACATAACGTGAAGCTGCATGAAAGTCTTGTAGATCCGGCACGGATACGACTTTTTGAAACTTCAGGTTTAGCCGGGCGAGCACGTCAGGGACCGAGCCCTCGCAAGTTCCAGGCCCGGGCCGTCCCGCTGCCGGTCTCGCCTGCAAGACACGCGCGATGACGCAGGCCCCGACTGCCTCGGGCGTCCAACCGGACGAGACCCCGTCATAGCGTGGGCGCGGATCCGGCTGGGTCAACTGATCCGCGTCCGGTTCCGTGTGCGGCAAGCGCGTCGGACCGCTCCGCGGGATGGTTCGGCCCGGCCCACGGCGCCCGCGCGAGCGCCTGGCCGAGATAACCGATGAGCGCCGTCACGCGCGCGGGTCGGGGATCGCCGTGCGGGGTTACCAGATGCAGCGCGATCGGGGGCGGCGACCAGCCGGGCAGGGCCCGTTCCAGCCGGCCGGTTTCCAGATCGTCCCAGATCATGAAATCGGGCTGCAGCGCCAGTCCGAGGCCCGCCCGGAGCGCGGGTGCCAGCGCTTCGGCGTTGTTCGCCCGGAGCTGGCCCGCGGGTTGGACCACTGCTTCGACGCCGGCGGCGTCGATGAAGCGCCAGCGGTCGGGACTCGGCAGGTAGGCGTAGCCGAGGCAGGTGTGGCGGGCGAGATCGTCCGGATGCGTCGGGCGGCCGTGCCGGTCGAGGTAATCCGGGGTTGCCACCAGGGAGCGGCGGATCGCGCAGAGGCGGCGCGCCCGCAGGGACGAATCCGGCAGGGCGGCGATGCGCAGCCCGATGTCGAAGCCGCCGCCGACGAGGTCGACCACCGCGTCGGAGAGGTGCAGGTCCACCGCGACGGAGGGGTGCCGGGCCAGGAAATCCGGCAGCAGCGGCGCCACGTGCATCACGCCGAAGGTCATCGGGACGGCCAGCCGCACCAGTCCGCGCGGTTCGGCTGAGCCCGCCATCGCGAGCGCCTCGGCCGCCTCACCCTCCGCCAGGATGCGCGCGGCACCGTCCTTCGCGGCCTGCCCCGCCTCGGTGAGGGCGAGCTTACGCGACGTGCGGTTGAACAGCCGGGCGCCGATCCGAGCCTCCAGCCGCGCCACCGCCTTCGAGACGGTCCCCTTCGATAGCGCGAGCTCCGCGGCGGCACGCCCGAAGGAGCCGGTCTCAACCACCTTGGCGAAGACAGCCCAGGCCTCGAAATCGGGCAGCCGCATGTGTTAACTCCAGAAACGATGGATTTCCATTGTTTCTATTTTATGGATCGGCGGCAAGGGGCACATTCCCGTCATCGGCAACGCGCCGCGCCTCTTGCGGCGGCCTCCCGGGAGACATCGCCATGGTTCAGACCGGCCTCCACCACGTCACGGCCTTCTCCGGCCCGGCCCTGCGCAACCTCGATTTCCACACCCGGATCCTCGGGCTGCGGCTGGTGAAGAAGACCGTCAACTTCGACGATCCGGGCACCTACCATCTGTATTACGGCGACGCCGCCGGACGGCCCGGCACGATCCTCACCTTCTTCCCCATCGAGCACGCGGCCCCGGGCCGCATCGGGGTGGGAGAGACGCAGGAGACCGCCTTCCGGGTGCCCCGCGCCTCCATCGGCTGGTGGACCCACCGCCTGATCGAGAAGGGCGTCGCCCACGAGCCGCTCGTCCAGGTCTTCGGCGAGCCGACCCTGCGCTTCCGCGATCCGGACGGCATGATGCTCGCCCTGGTCGGGGTGGACATGGGCGCGGAGGGCGGGGACGCGGAGGGATGGGCCTCCAGCGAGGTTCCCGCCGAGCACGCCGTCCGTGGGCTGCACGGGGTGACGCTCCTCCTGGACAAGGCCGAGCCCACGGCCGCGATCCTCACGGAGGTGCTGGGTCTCGGGGAGGTCGCCCGCGAGGGCAACCTGATCCGCTTCGCGGGCAGCGCCGCGATCGGAGGGCTCGTGACCCTGCGGGCGGTGGGCGGCTTCCTCCGTGGCCGGCCGGGCGCCGGCTCGGTCCACCACATCGCGTTCCGGGCGGCGGACGACGCCGCGCAGGCCGCGATGGGTGAGAGGCTCACCGCCCGCGGCCTCCACGTCACCGAGCAGCGCGACCGGCAGTACTTCCGGTCGATCTACTTCCGCGAGCCCGGCGGCGTGCTGTTCGAGATCGCCACCGACGCGCCCGGCTTCGCGGTCGACGAGCCGGTGGAGGCCCTCGGCAGCGCCCTGAAGCTGCCCGCCGGCCTCGAGCCGCACCGGGCCGAGATCGAGGCCGTGCTGCCGAAGGTCGCCTGACCGTCGGGCCCGCCCCGCGCGAAGCGGGGCGGGCCCGCGATGTACCGCCAGGAGGATGCCATGACCCAGGACACCGTCGAGTTCATCCATCGCTTCGAGCCCGGCGCGGATGCCGCCAGGCCGCTGCTGCTCCTGCACGGGACGGGCGGCAACGAGACCGATCTTCTGCCGCTCGGCCGCATGGTCGCGCCGGGCGCCGCACTGCTCGCCCCGCGCGGGCCGGTGACCGAGAACGGCATGCCGCGCTTCTTCCGGCGCGTGGCCGAAGGCGTGTTCGACGAGGCGGACCTGCGCCGCCGCACCGGCGACCTCGCCGCCTTCGTGGCAGCGGCCCGGGAGCGTTACGGCCTCGGAGCACCCCTGGCACTGGGCTTCTCGAACGGCGCCAACATCGCCGCCTCGCTGCTGCTGCTCCGGCCGGAGACCCTGGCGGGGGCTGTGCTGATCCGCCCGATGGTGCCGTTCGCCGAGCCGCCCGCAGCGGATCTCGCCGGCCGGCCTGTCCTGATCCTCTCCGGGGCGATGGACCCCATCGTGCCGGTGGAGAACGCCCGGCGCCTCGCTGCGCAGCTCACCGCGTCCGGCGCGACCGTCGAGCACCGGATCCTGCCCGCCGGGCACGGCCTGTCGCAGGCCGAGGTCAGCGTCGCGGCCGGCTGGCTCCAGACCGCCGCGCTCCGGAGCGCGGCGTGAATTTCGCTTTCGACCCGCGTACAGGATGGAACATCATCATGATCTCCCCGATCCCGCCTGCCTCCACTGCCGCCGGCACGCGCGTCGCCGGCCTGTCCGCGACGGCCGGCCGCGTTCTACTGAGCGCGATCTTCCTGGTGAGTGGGGCCGGCAAGCTCGCCGCGCCCGGCGCGACGCTGGCCACGATCGAGGCCGCCGGCCTGCCGCTGCCGCCGGTCTCCTACGCGGCGGCCACGCTGGTGGAGATCGTCGGCGGCCTGCTGCTGATCGCCGGCTACCGCACCCGGCTCGTCGCGCTGATCCTGGCGGCCTTCGCCGTGGCGACCGCCGTGACCTTCCACGCGGCGCTGGGCGATCAGAACCAGATGTTCCACTTCCTGAAGAACCTCGCCATGGCCGGCGGCCTCCTGCAGGTCGCGGCCTTCGGGGGCGGCCCCTTCAGCCTGGACGATCGGCTCGGCCGGCGGTGACCGCAGGCGCCGTTCCGCCCGCGCCCTTCCCTGACTCCCGCCGGTTCCCTAAAGGCTGCAGCGGGCCGCGGATCGCGGCCCATCACCCGCGGGACCCAGCATGCCGGCCACCGACGAACGCCTCGCCCTCGGGATCATCGGCGCGGGGATCATGGGCGAGCGCCTGCTCGACGCGATCCACGGGGCGCCGGACTCGCCCGTCCGCGTCGCGGCGATTTGGGATCCGGCCCCGGAGGCCCTGGCCCGCATCGCCGCGGCCTTCCCCGGCGTGCCGCGCGTGGCCGATGCCGCCGCCGTCGTGGCGGCGAGCGACTGCGTGTACGTCGCGTCGCCGCCGGCCTCGCACCTCGCCCATGCCCGCGCCGCCCTGGAGGCGGGGCGAACCATCTTCTGCGAGAAGCCGCTCGCCATCGATCGCGCCGAGGCCCGCGCCTTCGTGGCGGCGGCCGGCGAGGCCGGCGCGGTGAACTTCCCCTTCGCCTCCTCGCCCGGGGTGGCGGCGCTGGAGCGCTGGATCGCGCACGGCGTCGTCGGGCAGCCCGAGCGGCTCGCCATCACGGTGGCCTTCGCGCGCTGGCCGCGCCCCTGGCAGGCCGATGCGGCCGGTTGGCTCGACGGGCGCGCCGAGGGCGGCTTCACCCGCGAGGTCGTCTCGCACTTCCTGTTCCTTGCCCGCCGCCTCCTCGGGCCGCTGCAGGGCCTTGAGGGACGCGTCGCCTTCCCGGAGTCCGGCCGGTCCGAGCGCGCCATCGACGTGACGCTCACGGCCGGCGGGGTCCCGGTGACCCTGACCGGGCGGGTTGGCGGCACCGGGGCCGACGACCACAACACTTGGACGCTGGAGGGCGAGGCGGGCGCCGTCCGGCTGCGCGACTGGGCCATCGCCGAGCGCCGCGGGCCGGACGGGTCCTTCGCGCCGGAGCCGGACGCGATCCCCAACGAGCGGTTGCGGCCGATCACGCTGCGGCGCCAGCTCGACGGCGTCGTCCGGATGGCCCGCGGCCAGTCTCACCACCTCGCCACCTTCGCGGAGGCGCTCGACGTCCAGGATGCGGTCGAAGGCATCCTGGCCCTGTGACGGCGGGCGCCCCGCCCGACCTCCGCTGAAGCCCTGCGCCGCCCCTGCGGGGGCCGCGCAGCAGGCCTGTGCCGTACCCGGAGATCCGAGGTCGCGCTGACCCGGGTCGCTTCGCTCGTGATGACGGGCACGGCCGCATCAACCTTGCGTCCGGAGGAACCCGATCAGACCTCCAGGAGATCGATCAGGAACGGGATCAGCGGCGCGTCCGCGGGGGGCATCGCGAGATCCCGCAGCGCCTTGGGGCGGACCCATTTCAGCGCCTGACCCTCCATCGGGCGCGGGGTGCCCGCCCAGCGCCGACAGATGTAGAGCGGCATCAGCAGGTGGAAGTCCGAATAGGCGTGGCTGGCGAAGGTCAGGGGCGCCAGGCAGGGCTCCTCGACCCGGATACCGAGTTCCTCCGCCAGTTCCCGGATCAGCGTCGCCTCCGGGCGCTCGCCGGGTTCGACCTTGCCGCCGGGAAACTCCCACAGGCCGGCGAGCTGCTTGCCCGGCGGACGCTCGCTCACCAGCACCCGGCCGTCGGCGTCGACCAGGGCCACGGCGACCACCAGGAGGAGGCGCAGCGGCGGCCGTTCCGGCCCGCTCACGGCGTCACCGCGAAGGTGGCCGAGACCTCGGCGGACATCTCGATCGTGCCCACCTCGATCGGGACGCGCCGTCCCTTCGCCGCCATGGGCGCCGGGAGCGCGCGGGCCATCATGGGCGCGGGCGCGGCGCCCGCGGTGCTCAGCGTGCAGAGTGGCCCGAGCTTGGCGCCCACCGCCTCGGCCATCGCCTCCGCCCGGGTTCGCGCATCCCGCGCCGCGGCGGTCTGGAGGGTCGATTCGGTCCTGTCCGGATCGCGGAGCCCGAAGCTCACGCCGTCGATCCGGTTCGCCCCGGCGTCGAGGGCTTGGCGCAGGAGGTCGCCCAGGCGCCCCATGTCGCTGAGCCGGACGCTGACGAGGTTGCTGGCGCGGTAGCCGTCGGGCTCCTCCGCACTGGCCCCGCCGGGCCGCGTCACGGAGCGCGTGGCCGTCTGCAGCGTCACGGCAGCCGTGCCGACGTCGGCCGGCGGCACGCCGAGGGCCCGCGCCTGGGCCGAGACGCCGGCGACCGCCTTCGAGGCCGCATCGAGGGCGGCAGCCGCGGTCGCGCCGCGCGCCTCGATGCCCACCGTCACCTCGGCGAAGTCCGGCGCCCGCGCTTCCGCGGCCCGCCCGACGACGCTGATCTGGTGCCGGCACGCGGCGTCATCGGCCCGCGCCGTCGCCGCCAGCGCCGAGACGAGGATGGCTCCGACCAGGACGGCCCTCACGAGCGGTAATCCCCGTTGATCTCGATGTAGGCCTTGGTCAGGTCGCAGGTCCAGACGCGGGCGGTGCCGTCACCCAGGCCGAGATCGACCCGGATGCCGATCTCCGGCGCGCGCATCACGGCGCTCGCGGCGGCCTCGCTGTAAGCGGGGTCCCGTGCGCCCTCCACGGCCACCCGGACGTCCCCGAACCAGATCGCCAGCCGGTCCCGGTCGGCGGGCTCGCCGGCCTTGCCCACGGCCATCACCACGCGGCCCCAGTTGGCGTCCTCGCCCGCCACCGCGGTCTTGACCAGCGGCGAGTTGGCGATGGACATCGCGATGCGATGGGCCGAGGCGTCGCTCTCGGCGCCCGTGACCCGCACGGTGACGAACTTGCGCGCGCCCTCGCCGTCCTTGGCGACGAGCTGGGCCAGCTCGATCAGAAGGCTGTCCAGGGCCTCGCGGAAGCCGGAGAGGGCCGGGTCCGCGGGGTCGGACACCGTGGTGTTGCCGGCTTTGCCGGTGGCGAAGAGCATCAGGGTGTCGGAGGTGGACGTGTCGCCGTCCACGGTCACGCAGTTGAAGCTCGTTCGCGCCCCCGCCGACAGCAGGGCCTGCAGCACGTCCTGGGACAGAGCGGCATCCGTGAAGACGAAGGACAGCATCGTGGCCATGTCGGGCGCGATCATGCCGGCGCCTTTGGCGATGCCGTTGATCGTGACGCGCACCCCCGCGATCTCGGCGGTCCGGGTCGCCAGCTTCGGGAAGGTGTCGGTCGTCATGATGGCGCGGGCCGCCGCTTCCCAGGCGGCCGGCCCCGGTTCGGCCCGTTCCGCGCACGCCGCGAGCACGCCCTCGAATCGCTCCGCAGGGAGCGGCTCGCCGATCACGCCGGTGGAGGCAACGTACACCGCGCGCGAATCGCAGCCCGCCGCCGCCGCGGCGATCGCGACGGTGCGCGCCACGGCCTCGCGGCCGGCGCGCCCCGTGAAGGCATTGGCGTTGCCGGAATTCACCACCAGAGCCCGCGCCGCGCCGTCGGTCAGGGCTTCGCGGCACCAATCCACCGGCGCCGATGGGCATTTCGACCGGGTGAACACCCCGGCCGCCTTCGTGCCGTCCTCCAGGGCGACGTAGAGCACGTCGGTGCGGCCGCTGTAGCGGATGCCGGCCTGGGCGGTTGCGATGCGCACGCCCGGCACGGGCGGAAGCGTGGGGTTCGCCGTCGGCGCCAAGGGAGAGACGGGCGGGGATTTCGCGGACGACATCGGCTCGGGCTCCGGCAGCGCGCGGCGTGAGTCTCCGCCGCCGGCCGGTGTTGCCCGTGCACCCCCGGCGCCGTCAACCGCGCGCCCATCCGACGAACGCGTGATGCCGGCCTGCTTCGAAGCGGCGGACTTGCGCCCGGATTGTATCCCAGATTAGCATGCTGCATCGCAATGCCAGCGCGAAGTCGAGTGCGGAATGCCCCAAGCCGACATCGAGACTGACTCCGGCAAGCTTCCTCAGGGGAGCTGCTATCGGATCCAGGTTCTGGTGGTCGGCCGGCACAAACGCTGGCGCGATGAGGTGTCCGCGCAGGTCCGGATGCTGGGTTATCAGGTGACGGCCTGCGACCGCGGCGTGGACGCAATGACGGTCCTGGCCCTGGGACTGCCCGTCGACGTGCTGGTGGTGGACGCCGCCCTGCAGGGGGGCCTGTGCTGCGCGCAGCTGGCGCTCGAAGCGCGCGCCCTGCGACCCGGCCTGCGCATCGTCCTCGCCAGCAATCCGGTCGATGCCCTCGACCGCAAAGCGACCATCGCGGTTCCCGACGCGCTTCTCGTCCCGCGGGACCAGTTCCAGAACGGTCTGATCGCCAGCACGATGCGCGAAGCCCTGGCCAATCGCGCCGCGTGAAGCGGTTTTCCAGCCCCTGCCGGGCTGCGCGCACTGCACTGTCGGGGTCTGAAGGGATTGCGGCGCGGACCCGCGCGGCGGCAGAGACGGTACTCGGCCGGCCCAATCCCGTCTGCCCGACGGCGCGTGGCGCGACGCTGGCGCGGGTTCGATGTGTCACGGTCATGCCGCGCCACGACCCACGACAGGAGGACGGCCTCCGGCAGGGGACGCTTTCACGCGCGCCGGCCCGGGCTTCGATTGCTGTGTTGCAACCTCTCCGTCGGCCGGGATCGCGTCGCGGGCCCGACGCCTGGGAGGCAGCGCCGGTAAGACCGGGGGGCGGCCTGTGCAGGTGATGAACGTCCCGGGCGCGGTCGACGGCTTTCTGGATGACATCCGGGCCGCCAGTCGCAGATCAGCGGCACCGGCTCGAGACCGCGACCCTCCTCAGATCGCGGCGGCGGGATCCGTCTCGTCGCCGTCTCGCCCGCGGCGCTCGCGCGGGCGGCGATCCAGGAACGAGCGCCCCAACGCGCGCAGCGGCGCCGTGAGCCGACGGACGTCCTCCGCCCGCTCCATGATGCGCTCGCCGTTGCGGATCTCCTTGTCGAGCCGCGCCATGGTACGGGCCAGGGCCGGATCGTCGTCGTCGAGCCAGACCTGGGTCACACGGGCGAACGCGATCACCACACCCTGCAGTTTGAGCTGCCCGAGCGGCCCTTCCGTGTCGATCCCGGCGGCGGCCAGCATGTAGCGGTGCGAGTTCAGCATCACGCCGTTCATCGCCAGCATCGAGAGCGGTTCGCCGCGCAGTGCGTAGGCGATCCGGCGCAGGGCGGGCTTGTAGGGCGCCATGGCGTCGAGGCGGCGCATCAGCACGTCGAACAGGCGCTCGCGGGTCGGTTCTTCCTCAAGGCCTTCGAGATCCCCTTCCAGGACCTTGCGGTCGATGATCCGCGTCAGGCCGCCGAGCACGGCTCCCTTGGAGGGAAACAGGTCGCGAAGTTCCGCGAGGCTCAGGCCGGCTTCCCGGGCGATGTCACTGATCTCGATGTCGCTCCAGGGCTGTTCCGCCGCGAGTCGCATGAGGGCTTCGACGGCAGCCTCCCGGGGCGAGGGCTTAGCCGGGCTCTCGCTCCGGGCGGCGCTCTCCTGGGCCGCGCTTCCGTGTGCCGAAGCGTCCTGGATCATGTCGTCCTGGATCATGCCGTCCTGTGTCGTGTTCGCGCCAACGGTGCTCGCCTTGGAGGGGGTCGCAGCCTTCCGGATCCGCTTCGACGGGGTTTTGCTTTCGGTCATGAGTCTGTCGCCCGCTCCTGCCGGTCGTCGGCTCTCATGTAGGCGGGGCGGCGGCGAAGGGCAGGGCCGTCGCGCGGCCATGCCGCACGGACGGGTGTTCCCTCAGCCGGAGAGTTCTCCCGCCCGACGCTTGGCCGCCGCCACGGCTTCCCGCATCAGCGCGGCGAGTCCATCCGGTCGCATCAGGACGTCGAGGGCCGCCGCCGTCGTGCCGCCCGGCGAGGTGACGTCGCGGCGCAACTCTTCGGCCTCGGACGGGCTCGCCTCAAGGAGCGCGCCGGCGCCCGTAACGGTCGCCCGAGCCAAGGTGCGCGCCACCGCCGGGTCGAGCCCGGCGGCGATGCCGGCCTCGGCCAGCGCCTCCACGAGGAGAAAGACGTAGGCCGGACCGGAGCCCGAGACCGCCGTCACGGCATCAATCTGCGCCTCGTCGCCGAGCCAGGCAACGGCTCCGTTCGCGCTGAACAGAGCCTCCGCGGCGCCGCGCTGGTCGGGCGTGACCTCGGCGGACGCGTACGCGCCGGTGGCGCCCCGGCCGATGCTGGCCGGAAGGTTCGGCATCGCCCGGACGACGGCCCGTGCCCGCGGGAGCCGGTCGCGCAGGTCCGCGACGGTCTTGCCGGCCAGGATCGAGACGAGGAGCGTGTCACGCCCGATGAGCCGGTCGAGGCCGGTCGCGGCCGAGGCGAGGCCCTGCGGCTTGATCCCCAGGACCAGCACGGAGCAGGGCCCGGGATCCGGCGGGTTCAGGGCGATGCCGTCCCGCGCGCATAGATCGACGATCTCGCGGGCGGGCACGGGATCGATGAGGGTGGTGCGGCGCGGATCGAGCCCGGCCTCGAGCCATCCGGCCAGCATCGCCCCGCCCATCCTGCCGGCGCCGGCCAGCATCAGGGACGCGGGCATCCCTGCCCCGGAAGGGCCCGGCGCCGTCACGCCTCGCCTTCGGTCTCGAACAGCACGGCGTCCAGCGCCTCGCGGGCGCTCTTGCCGGCCCAGAGCACGAACTGGAAAGCCTGGAAGTACCGCTCGCAGGCGTCGACCGCGCTCTTCATCATGGTCGCGCATTGCGGATGGGTCGGGACGACCCCGCCGGTCAGGAGGAGGGCGTGACGGAACATCACCACGCTGTCGCTTGACCAGAGATCGAAATGGCCGACCCAGAGCTGCTCGTTGATCAGCGCGATCAGGCGCATCACTTCGGTCCGCTGCCGCTCCGGCACCTTCAGGTCGAACGCGCAGGCCACGTGCAGGGCCTCGACGTCTTCGATCCACGTGAAGGCGATGTTGTAGTCGGTCCACCGACCGGGGCTCGTGACCGACATCTCGTCGGTCTCGGCCCGGTCAAAGATCCAGTCGCGCAGGGACGCCAGACGCTCGACGACGTCGAGCGGATGCTCGTTCCGGTCCGGGTCGTGGAAGTCGACGTTGAGAAGCGGCATGACGATCCAAAAGGACGGCCTGGACATGTCCAGGCCCGAAGTGACGGTGACGCGAGACCGGAGCGAGAACGCTCCGAGAACTGGAACGACCGGCAGATCTGCACCGGAGGTGACGCGATCGACTGTCAAAGCTCCGCGGACATCGCCCCGCAGCCCCCGAATCACCCTATGCCCACTATAGACCGGCCGTGACTCGCGACACAAAGTGCAGGCCCGGTTCAGTGAACAGGAAACCGGATCGTCGGCGCGGCTTCCTGTGTAAAAGCCCCGGGCGTTGCCGGGCGGACTCAGACCGCCTCGCTCAGGCCCGCGGCGCCCGCGGCGGCGCTGCCGGCCTTCGCCTCCAGGGCGGCGACGCGGGCCGACAAGGCCTCGTTCTGCGCCTGCAGATTGGTCACGAGGTCGCGCAGCACGTCGAGTTCTTCCCGGGACGCGATGTCGAGGTCGCGGACGACGCGCTCGATCTGGGCCTTGACCACGGTCTCGGCCTCGCGGCGAACACCCTGGGCGGCGCCCGCGGCGTCGGTCATCAGGCGGGCGAGGTCGTCGAACAGTCGGTTGGAGGGGGGCATCCTGGTCTCCCGGATCGGCCGGCTGCCGCGTCGGCCGCCTGACTGCGCGATTCGAGGCGAGGAGATAGGAATCTTCCGGGGCCGGAGCAACGCCCGATGGCGACGGATCGGGGCCGATCGGGCCCCGTCCGCCGCCGATCATCGACCGACGATCACATACGGTGCATGCGGCGGTGCATCTGGTGACGCATCATCCGGCGCTCCATCCGCCGGTGCATCATCCGGCGCTCCATGCGGCGGTGCATCATCCGGTGCTCCATCGGGGTCATCCGGACCTGGGTGACCGCGTCGGGAGCGGCGACGGCGCCCGGCATGACGGGGGCCGCCGAGGCGGGCTGGACGAGGGCGGCGGCGCCGAGGCTGGACAGCACGGCGAAGGCGAAGGTCAGTTTCCTCACGAGGAGACTCCAATTCTCTGATGGCCGGGTATGGTGCCCGGTTCATCCTCCCGGACGGGAGGTGCGGAGAGCCGTCTCGTGCCGGGGGCCGGCACGGCGGGTCGTCGAGGACCCGCCGCCACTAACTGTTGGGTCAGAGATTAGTTTCCTCGAACGCCTTCACCCATTCGGCGCAGATGCCCGAGCGGACGATGTCGTTGCGGGTGAACTCCACCACCGGGATCGGCATCATCCGGCTCTTGATCATGTGCATCACGGTGCGCAGCCCCGAGGTCTCGCGGAGGTCCGTCTGGGAGACGTCGCCGTTGATGATGACCTGGCAGTCGTCGCCGATCCGCGTCAGGAACATCTTGATCTCGTTGACCGTGGTGTTCTGGGCCTCGTCGAGGATCACGAGGCAGTTCTTGAAGGTCCGGCCGCGCATCACCTCGAAGGGGACGATCTCGATGTCGCCGGTCTTCAGGGCGATCTCGAAGGCGGCTTCGCCCATGCGCTCCTTCATGGCCTCGGTCAGCGGGGCCACCCAGGGGGCGATCTTCTCCTCCAGGGTGCCGGGGAAGAAGCCGAGGGACCGGCCGGAGGGCACGTTCGGGCGGGTGATGACGACCTTGGCGATCCGGCGCTGGCGGAGCTGGTCGGCGGCGCGGGTGCCGGCGATGAAGGTCTTGCCGGTTCCGGCCGGGCCCAGGACGATCACCTGCGGCGAGCGGGCCAGGGCGTCGAGATACTCGGCCTGGCGTTCCGTGAGCGGCTGGATCGGGGCGAGGTTGCGTTCTTCGTCGAAGCGCGTGCGGTGAATGCGGGACGTGCGGTCTTCAACCAGTTCAAGTCGTGCGCGGCGTCTCTTCATGGATGTACACTCCAACGGGACTTGCCAACCTGGATCTGTCTCTGAACTGCCGTTTACCTGCGTGCTCCTGGATATACTCGCTTGCGGAACTAAATAGCGGCCCCTGACCGAAGGTTCCGCGCCGCGCTCGTCGGCCTGTGGAGAGCGTTACGACGTGCCGAACGCGACCGATTACGCGATGCAACTGCCGCACCAGCGTGCTTCGCGCCGCACGATGGCGCACGGGGTGTGACTACGGGGTGACGGTGGCGGCGGACGGTGGGAAGAAGCCGCGATGCTGGCGCGGGTGCAACAGGCCGGGGCCGGGAGAGACGGGATGGCGCGGCATCCGGCACGATCTCACGACCTCCCCGCCCGCAGGGGCGAAGCCGGCCGACCCTGCCGCCCTGGGACGTCCGGGCTTGGTCGGCGGGACTAGCTCGATCCAGCCTGGATGAAGCTGTCGAGGACCATCTTCCGGCCGGCCTTGTCGAAGTCAACGGTCAGCTTGTTGCCGTCGACGCCCGCGATGGTCCCGGGGCCGAACTTGGTGTGGAAGACCCGCTGGCCGCCCTGGAAGGCCGAGGGCGTGCCGGTGGATTTGGCGATCAGCTCGCCCTCGATCTGGCGCGGACCGCCCGTCGATCCGCCGGCCCGGCCGCCCGGCGCCGAGCCGAAGCCGCGCCCGCCCGCCGCCGTGTTGGCCTGCGCCCGCTGCCAGCCGGGCGTGCCGTAGCTCGATCCGAAGGGCGTGGGGTTGCGGTCGAACCGCGAGGCGCCGGCCGAGAAATGGGCGGGCGCCTCGACCACGTCGACGGCCGATTCCGGCAGTTCGTCGATGAACCGGGACGGGATGGTCGAGGACCACAGGCCGTGGATCCGCCGGTTCACCGCGAAGGAGAGCTTGGCGCGCTTGCGCGCCCGGGTCAGCCCGACATGGGCGAGGCGGCGCTCCTCCTCCAGGCCGGCCCGGCCGCTCTCGTCCAGCGCCCGCTGACTGGGGAACAGGCCGTCCTCCCAGCCGGGCAGGAACACGGTGTCGAATTCGAGCCCCTTGGCGGCGTGGAGCGTCATCAGGGAGACGCGGTCGGCGCCCTCGGTCTCGGAGGCCTCCATCACCAGGGAGACGTGCTCGAGGAACGCCGCCATGTCGGGGAACTCCTCCATGGAGCGGACGAATTCCTTCAGGTTCTCGAGGCGGCCGGCGGCGTCGGCCGAGCGGTCCTTCTGCCACATCTCGACGTAGCCGGATTCCTCCAGGATGGTCTGCGCGACCTCGCTGTGGGGCTGCGACTCGATCAGCCGCGCCCAGCGCGCGAAGCTCTCGGTGACCGCCCGCAGGGTCGAGCGGACCCGGGGCTTCAGCTCGTCGGTCTCGCACAGGCGCTCGGCGGCGATCCGCAGGGGCAGCCGGTTGGCCCGGCCGTAGGTGTGGAGCTGCTGCAGGGTCGCGTCGCCCAGGCCGCGCTTGGGCGTGTTGACGATCCGCTCGAAGGCGAGGTCGTCGCTGACGTTCACGGTGGCGCGCAGGTAGGCCAGGGCGTCCCGGATCTCGGCGCGCTCGTAGAAGCGCGGGCCGCCGATCACCCGGTAGGGCAGGCCGAGCTGGACGAACCGGTCCTCGATCTCGCGCATCTGCGCCGAGATCCGCACCAGCACGGCGATCTCCGACAGGGGGTGCTGCTTCACCTGGAGCGATTCGATCGCCTCGGCGAGCAGCCGCGCCTCCTCCTCGGAATCCCAGGCCCCCGTCACGGTGACGCGCTCGCCCGGCTCGTCGTCGGTGCGCAGGGTCTTGCCGAGCCGGCTCTCGTTCCGGGCGATCAGTCCCGAGGCGGCCGCCAGGATGTGGCCGGTGGAGCGGTAGTTGCGCTCCAGCCGCACCACCACGGCGCCGGGGAAGTCGTGCTCGAAGCGCAGGATGTTGTCGACCTCGGCGCCGCGCCAGCCGTAGATCGACTGGTCGTCGTCGCCCACGCAGGCGATGTTCTTGCGGTTCTGCGCGAGCAGGCGCAGCCACAGGTACTGGGCGACGTTGGTGTCCTGGTACTCGTCCACCAGGATGTAGCGGAACCGGTCCTGGTAATTGGCCAGGACGTCGGGGTTCTCGCGCCAGAGCTTGAGGCAGAGCAGCAGGAGGTCGCCGAAATCGACGGCGTTCAGCGTCGCCAGTCGGGCCTGGTAGGCGCTGTAGAGCGTGCCGCCCTTGCCGAACGCGAAGGAGGCGGCCTCGCCGGCCGGCACCTGCTCGGGGGAGAGGCCGCGGTTCTTCCAGCCGTCGATGGCGTGCGACAGGGCGCGGGCCGGCCAGCGCTTCTCGTCGACGTTCTGATCGGCGATCACCTGCTTCATCAGCCGGAGCTGGTCGTCGGTGCCCAGGATGGTGAAGTCCGATTTCAGCCCGACGAGTTCCGCGTGCCGGCGCAGGATCTTGGTGCCGATGGCGTGGAAGGTGCCGAGCCAGGGCATGCCCTCGCCGGCCGGGCCGATCAGGCTGCCGATCCGGTGCTTCATCTCCCGGGCGGCCTTGTTGGTGAAGGTCACCGCCAGGATGTCGAAGGGGCGTGCCCGCCCGGTGGAGATGAGATGGGCGATGCGGGTGGTGAGCACCCGGGTCTTGCCGGTGCCGGCGCCGGCCAGCACGAGCACCGGACCCTCCGTGGTCTCGACGGCGTGGCGCTGCTCGGGGTTGAGCCCGTCGAGGTAGCCGGCGGCGTCGCGGCGGAGCGCGCCCATGGCGCGGGCGGCGATGGAAGAGGCGGGAGCGCCGTCCCCGGCGGGCTGCGCATGCGGGTTATTCTGCATCCCGCATCCCTGGACCAAATCGCGAACGGCGTCGAGGTGGTTTGGGCGCGACGCCTGCAACCGGCGGTGCGCGAAGTCGGGAGGCGCGGGCCGTCGGCGCGCCGAGAACGACGGTTCGGAGACCGTCGCGGCCGATCCCGGTCACGGGGATGCCCCGTCATGCCGGCGCGGCGCAGCGCAGACCGGAGTCGGGGCCCGCTGCCGCGCCGGGATCCCGCGCGGGCGGCGCCGCCGAGTCCGGGCCCGCCGGCGGCGCCGGAGCGACTGCGGCGCCTGAGGCACAGGGGCGGGATCGCAGACTTCGCCGCTGGCGCCCTGCGCGCCTGATCGTGCTATGGCCGTGGCGGCTTGCCCGCGGGGCACGCGGGACGGCGTCGGGGCAGCCCCGCGCGGACATGAGTGCGGAACGGGACCATTGCGTGATCTTCTGACCGCGCTGGCGGGCGCCGTCATCCTGGTTCTCGTGGCGGCGCTCGCCGTCCCGCCCTTCGTCGATTGGCAGGCCCACCGCGCGCTGGTCGACCGGGCGCTCGCCCGCTCCCTCGGCATCCCGACCCGGACAGACGGGCGGATCGAGGTCCGCCTCCTACCGTCGCCGCGGCTGCGCGTCGACCGCCTCCATCTCGGGACCGATCCGGACCGGCCGTCCCTCGACGCCCGGTTCGTCAAGGCCGAGATCGCCCTGGCGCCGCTCCTGAAGGGCGAGTTCCGCTTCACCGAGACCCGGATCGGCCGGGCCGAGATCAGGCTCCCGGCCGCGGGGCCGGACGCCGTGAAGCTGCCCCCCGACCTCGGCGAGGCCCTGCGCGCCCGCGACCTCGCCATCGAGGCCCTGCACGTCCAGCAGTTCCTCATCACCACGCAGGTGCCGGCCACGGGCCGGACCGACCAGCTCTACGTGCAGGACCTGACCCTGCAGGCGCCGGCCCTCGTCGGACCGTGGCGGGCGGAGGGGACCAGCGGCGGCCTCCCGTTCCGGGCCGTCAGCGGCACCCCGGGGGCCGACGGGCGGCTGCCCGTGAAGATCTCCGGCGGCGGCGACGCGCATCCGCGCTTCGAGGCGGATGCGCGGTTCGGCCTCGCCCCCGCGGAGGCCGGCCGGGCCTCCCTGGTCGAGGCCGAGGGCACGGTCCGCCTCGTCGTCGGGCCGCCGACCCAGGCCGCGGGGACCTACCTGCCGTTCTCCATCGGCGGGGGCTTCAAGGCGCGCGGGACCCAGGTGCGGTTCGAGAACGTCGACCTCGCGGTCGATCCGGGCGGCCGGGCGCTGCGGCTCGGCGGCACCGGCCGCCTGGACCTGCGCCAGTGGCGCGCCGGGCTGAGCCTGGAGGCCCGCCGCCTCGACCTCGACGCCTTCCTGGCCTCGCCGGAGGGCCAGGCCCTGATCGCCCGCGGGGCCCCCCGGTGGGCCGGCGGCCTCCCGGCCATGCTCGACCTCGACCTCGCGGTGGGCAGCGCCGTGCTCGGCGGCGAGGAATGGTCGGACCTCGCCTTCGCCGGCACGGTGGAGCGGGCGGGCGGGCTCCTGCTGCGCCGCCTCTCGGTGACTGGGCCGGCGCAGGCGGCCCTGACGGCGAGCGGGCAGATCGAGACGGCGCCCCTGCGCCTGACCGGCCCGGTCAGCCTGACCGCCCCCGATTCGGACGCGCTGGGACGCTACCTGCGGCGCCTCGGCCTGGAGGGGCCGCTGCCGGCGCTCCTCGACGGGCGCCGGGTCGAGGCGGCCGCCGAGCTGTCGGCCGCCGCCGACAGCCTGTCCCTGCGCGACCTGCGCCTGACCCTGGGGCAGGCCCGGATCACCGGCAACGCCCGCTACAAGGCCGCGGAGGCCGGCGCGCGCGGGCGGTTCGAGGCCCAGATCCGCGCCCGCGGCATCGACATCGCCGGCCTGCCGCCGCTGGGCACGACGCTCGGCAGCCTGCGCGACCACGACCTCGCGCTGACCCTGGAGGCCCAGGACGTGCGCTTCGGGGCGGCGAATTCCGGGACCGGCACCATCGCGGCCAGCATCCAGTCCGACGGCGGCAGCCTCGTGGTCGACAGCCTCGACGTGACGAACCTCGCGGGCGCCAGCGCCAAGCTGTCCGGGCGGATCGGCGCGGACGGGACCGGCCGCGTCTCCGGCCGCCTGAAGGCCCCGGTGGCGGCGCCGCTGCTGGGCCTGCTCGAGCGGGTCTGGGTCGGCGACATCCGCCTGCTGCCCGCCTTCCTGCGGGACGCCCCCCTCGACCTCGCCGTGACCCTCGACCGGGAGGGCGGCGCCGCGGAGGCGCTCCGCACGCAGGCGAAGGGCGGGGCCGGCGGCGGCACCCTCGACCTGACGCTCGTGAGCCGCGGCACGCGGATCGAGGGCGGGACCGCCATCCTGACCGGCCCCCGGGCCGGCGCGTGGTTCGGCCGGCCCGACATCCCCGGCCTCCAGCTTCCCGCCGAACTGCGCCTGCGCGCCGAACGCGCCGGGCGCCGGGAGGGGGCCGAGCGCGGCGCGGGCGATGCCCTCGCGGTCACGGCCGACGGCAGCGTCGCGGGCCTGAAGATCGCCACCGGGACGCCGCTCCTCCTCGGGCCCGACGCGCTGCCCAGCCGTGGCGTCCTGCGGGTCGACGCGGCCGATCTGGCCCCCTTCCTGACGCTGGCCGGGGCCGCGCGCCTCCAGCCCGGCGCGTGGCCCGCCGAGCTGACCGTCACGCTGTCGGGGGACAAGGGCGAGGTCACCGCCGCCCTCGACGGCCGCGTCGCGGGCGCGGGCCTGAACGGGGCGCTGACGCGGGCGCCCGGCGGCGCCCTGAGCGGCCGCCTCACCCTCGACCGCCTGTCGCTGCCCCAGCTCGCGGCCGCGACCGTGCTGCCCCAGGACGGCAGCGGGCGGTTCGCGGCGCCGGCCGCGGCTCCGAGCCTCGCCCTCGACCTTCGCGTCGCCAGCCTGGACCTCGGGCGCGGGCTCGTGGCGACGGACGCGACCCTCGGCTTCGGCCTCGCCGACGCGGGCCTGACCGTGCGGGACCTGAGCGGGGCGCTGGCCGGGGGCCGGATCGCGGGGTCGGCCACGCTGTCGCGCCTCGGGGCCAGCGGGGCGATCTCCGGGACGGGCCGCCTCGACGCCGTCGCGATCCCCGCGCTCGCCGGCGGCCCGATCGGCGGCCGCCTGACCGCGGATCTGCGCTTCTCCACCTCGGCCGAGACCGGTCCCGGCCTCGCCGAGAACCTCTCGGGCAGCGGCACCCTGGCGCTCGTCGATCTCACCGTCCCGGAGGCCGATCCCGCGGGGCTCGGCCGCGCCCTGGCGCGGGCCGCCGAGATGGACGATCCGCTGCGCGAGGGCCGGCTTCAGGCGGTGGTCGCCGAGGAGCTCGCCAAGGGTGGCGCGCGGGCGCGCGGCCCCGCCCGCGCCGCCGCCACCCTCGTGGGCGGCGTGCTGCGGGCCGGCCCCCTCGACATCGATTTCGGGGCGGCGCGCTGGTCCGGCACCCTCGGCTACGACCTGCGCGCCGGCCGCCTGGACGCCCGCGGGACCCTCTCGGGCGGCCCGGTGCCGCGGGGCTGGAACGCCGGTGCGCCGATGATCCAGCTCGGGCTCTCGGGCCCGGTCGCCGCGCCCGAGCGGACCCTCGACGTCGGCGCCCTGTCGAACGGGCTCGCCGCCTTCGTGCTGCAGCGCGAGCTGGAATCCATCGAGCTCACCGAGGCCGATCAGGTGGAGCGGCAGCGCCGCCGCGGCCGGATCGAGATGGACAAGGCGCGCGCCGCGGCGCTCAAGGCGGCGGCCGAGAAGGCCGCGGCGGAGAAGGCGGCGGCCGAGAAGGCGGCCGAGCGGGCCGCCGAGGAGGCGACGCGCCGGGCGCGGGCGCAGGAGGGATCGGCCCAGCCGGTCGAGCCCGCCGAAATCCGTCCCTGAGGCGCGCCGGTCCCGCGGTCGGACCCCGCCCCGGAGCCCGCCGGCCTAGGCCTTCCCCACCGCCGCGAGGGCGAAGGCGTAGATCAGCGCCACCTCCTCCAGCCGGTCGAACCGGCCGGCGGCGCCCCCATGGCCCGCCTCCATGTTGATCCGCAGCAGGACCGGGCCGCCCCCCGTCATGGTGGCCCGCAGCCGCGCCACCCACTTGGCCGGCTCCCAGTAGGTCACCCGCGGATCGGTGAGCCCGCCGAGCGCCAGGATCGCCGGATAGGCCTTGGGGGCGACGTTGTCGTAGGGCGAGTACGACAGGATCGTCCGGAAGGCGGTCTCGCTCTCGGCGGGGTTGCCCCATTCGGGCCATTCCGGCGGGGTCAGCGGCAGGTCCGCGTCGAGCATCGTGTTGAGCACGTCGACGAAGGGCACGTCGGCGACGATCCCGGCGAACAGCTCCGGCGCGAGGTTGGCCACCGCGCCCATCAGCATCCCGCCCGCCGAGCCGCCATGGGCGACGATGCGCGCCTCGGCCGTGTAGCCGGCCGCGATCAGCGCGCGGGCGCAGGCGATGAAGTCCGTGAAGGTGTTGGGCTTCTTCTCGCGCTTGCCGTCCAGGTACCAGCGCCAGCCCTTCTCGGTGCCGCCGCGGATATGCGCGATGGCGTAGACGAAGCCGCGGTCCACGAGGCTCAGCAGGTTGGTGCGGAACCCGGCCGGCATCAGCGTGCCGTAGGAGCCGTAGCCGTAGAGGAGCAGCGGCGCGCTGCCGTCGAGGATCAGGTCCCGGCGGTGCAGGAGCGAGACCGGCACCTGCTCGCCGTCCGGCGCGGTGGCGAACAGCCGCCGAGTGACGTAGGCGGCCGGGTCGTGCCCGCTCGGCACCGCCTGCCGCTTGCGCAGGGTCCGGGCCCGGCTGTCGCAGGCGTAGTCCCAGGTCTCGGACGGCGTCGTCATCGAGGCGTAGACGAAGCGGATCGTGGCCGTGTCGAAGGCGAGCCCGGCGCGCAGGCCCAGCGAGTAGGCCTCCTCGTCGAAGGCGACGCTGTGCTCGGTGCCGTCGGCGAGGTCGCGCACCACGATCCGCGGCCGGGCGTTCTCGATCTCCAGCCGGACCAGGTGGCCGGCCAGCAGGTGGAGGTGACGGATCATCACCCCGGGCCGGTGGGGCACCAGGTCGGTCCAGTGCGCGCGCCCCGGATCGTCCAGCGGCGCGGTGACGATCTTGAAGTCCTCGGCCCCGTCCGCGTTGGTGCGGATGTACAGCCGGTCGCCCCGGTGCTCGACCCCGTAGATCAGCAGCGGCGTCCGCGGCTCGACGAGGCGCAGGGGCGCGGCCTCCGCGTGGCGGTCGAGCAGCCGGACCTCGGAGGTCTCGTGGTCGCTCGCGGTCACGTCGAGGAACGTGCCCGACTGGGTCTTGCCGATATGGACGAAATAGCCGGCATCGGCCTCCGTGTAGACCGTCTCGTCCTCGCTCTGCGCGGTGCCGAGGCGGTGGCGCATGACCTTGGCGGGGCGGTGGTTGGCGTCCACCGCCACGTACCAGAAGCTCTCCGCGTCCGCCGCCCAGACCGCCTCGCCGGAGGTCGCCTCGACCCGGTCGTCGCGGTCGAGGCCGGTGGCGATGTCGCGCACCCGGATCGTGTAGAGTTCCGAGCCCTTGGTGTCGGCGCTCCAGGCCAGCCGGCTGTGGTCGTCGGAATGGACCGCGGCGGCGATCTCGAAGAAGGGATGCCCCTCGCCCTCCCGGTCGCCGTCGATCAGGATGGTCTCGTCCGGGTCCGGCCCGGACTCGGGCACATCGGGCGCGGTCGACGGCCGCCGGCAGATCAGCGGGTGCTGCCCGCCCTCGCGGTGGCGGGTGTAGTAGGCGAAGGGCCCGTCCGGCTCCGGGACGCCGCTCTCATCCTCCTGGATCCGCCCGCGCATCTCGGCGACGAGCCGCCGGCGCAGCGCCGCGGTCCCGGAGAGCGCCGTTTCGGCGAAGGCGTTCTCGGCCTTGAGGTAGGCGGCGATGTCGTCCGGCAGGGCGGCCGGGTCCTTGAGGACTGTCTGCCAGTTCTCGGCCTTCAGCCACGCGTAGGGATCGGTGATCTCCTGCCCGTGGACGCTGAAGCGCCGCGGCCGAACCTCGGCGACCGGCGCGCCGGTGGGTTGAGCGAGCAGGCCGTGGCCGATCTCCGTCATCGTGTCTCCCGTCGGGTCCCGTCACGTTCGGGTGAGGGGATGTGTCCCGCCGGGCGCCGGGATGCAAGGTGGTGCGCGGCAGGGCGGCGCGATGCGGGGCGGCGGCCGACGGGCGACGACGGGGAGCCACGACGGGGTCGGGGTGCCCGCGGAACGCCCCTCGGCCGCATCGCCCCGGCGCGTCGAGACCATCCCGGCCACTCAGCCCCCCGGCCTCTCAGCCCCCCGGACGTGATCGGACCGGCGGCTCGGGCGGCGGCGCCCGGCCCGTTGCCGGCTCCCGCGGCGTCCGCATCCGGGGCGCTCCGCCGGGCGGAGCCGGGCGATCGGACGCGACGGTCTCGGGCCCATCGGCGGACAGGGGGCCCGCGGCCGCGGAAATCCGGCGGGCCGGAGGATCGGGATCGCCCGCTCGGCCCTCCGTCCATGGGCCCGGATCGCGGCCCCGATACCCGAGGCATTAAGCATAGTCCGACGCGTTCGGAGCAGCGGCGACTGCTGTGGGCGCTATTAACCGCCGCATCATCCGTAACTGCGAAGACCTTGGGCTCTATTGTTCGTCCAAGGCGCGAGCGGAATGTCGAAATCCGAAGGGGTCGTGCTCCGGCGCATCGAAGCGGTTCTGCGCGGGATCGCCTCAGGCGGACGCGACCTCGGCGGAAATCGCCGCGGCGGCGTCGCGGTGACTTTCGCCCTCGGTTCGACGGTGCTGATCGGCTTGGTCGGCGGCGGGATCGACTACGCGCATCTGGCCACCCGCCGCTCCCAGTTGCAGAACGCCGTGGACGTCGGCGTGCTCACCGGCGGCAACACCCTCAAGCTCGCCGCCTCCAGCATCGCGTCCGTCCAGGGCGTGACCGAGCAGGCCATCCGCAACAACGCGCCGCCGTCGCCCGATCAGCCCTTCGCCGTGACGGTCGACGTGGCCGCCGACAAGACCAGCGTCTCGGCACGGGTCCAGGAGAGCGTGAAACTCGCCTTCGGCGGCTTCCTGGGGATGAGTGCCCGCACCGTGTCGGCGCAGGCCAGGGCCAGTGTCGTGGGCAAGATGCGGCTGTGCATGCTCACGTTGGACGCCGCGGCGCCCGGGGCTTTCAACCTTCAGAAGAACGCCCAGGTCACCGCCAACGGCTGCTCGCTGTACTCGAACTCCCTGAGCCCGACCGGGATGGTCGGCGGCGACAGCGCGATGGCCCGCGCCGACACGATCTGCTCGGCTGGCGGCTACCTGGGCCTGCGCGCCAATTTCGCCCCGACCCCGCAAACGGGCTGCCCGGTCATCGCGGACCCGTTGAAGGGGCGTGCCAACCCGCCGATCGGAAGCTGCGCGACTCTGCCCTATCCGTTCAACCTCTTGCCGATCGGCAAGACCGCGACGATCGACAAGGACGTGACGCTCTACCCGGGGACATACTGCGGCGGCCTGCAGATCAAGAAGAATGCCATCGTGACGCTGGCCCCCGGCATCTACGTCTTCCAAGACGGGCCGCTGATCGTGAAAGACAAGGCCTCGCTGACCGCGTCCGGCGTGGGGTTCTACTTCACCGGCGACAAGGGCGGCCTGCTCTTCGACAAGGATACCACGATCAGCCTCACGGCGCCGACGTCGGGGGAGATGGCGGGCCTGTCGATGGCCGAGCAGACGACGGTCTCTGCCCCGCTCGACCCGGCACTCATCGCCAATGCCCTCGATCTCGGCGTGAGCATCCCGCCGACCCCGGCGCCGCTCGGGCAAACCAAACCGATGCGCATCTACCGGATCATCAGCAACAACGCCCGTTTGATGCTCGGCACGATCTACTTGCCGACGGGGCGCCTCGTCATCGATGCGACGCAGCCGGTGGCCGATCAGTCGGCCTACACGGTCGTGGTGGCGCAACAGGTGAATCTCTACGAGGGACCGAACCTCTACCTCAACGCCAACTACGATGCGACGAGCGTACCGGTGCCCAAGGGCGTGGGTCCGCTCAGCGGCAAGATCCTGATCACCCAGTAGGCCCCGGCCCGCGGCTGCGTCGGGGCACGATCGGCCGAGCGTCCCGCGGCGGGGTATCCCGCGGCGGCGTGCCCCGCCGCGGGCCTGGGTCGAAGGCCGAGGGTTGTCCCGGCCGGAAGACCTGCCCCTCCCGCCCTCGATCTGCCCGGCTCGCGATCCCGGAGCGGCCGACGCCCCGCCGCGACGGGAGCCCGTTCCAACCTCGGGCGTTGAACCGCCGGCCATGGCGCGTCCGCGCGGCGGCCGCCGGTTCGACGCCGAGGTGCCGTCATGGTCGCGATTTCCGATCCGCAGGACGATCCGCCCGAGCCGGATCTGGAGGGGATGAACGACCTCCTCGCCGAGTGGGCGGCGCGCTCGGCCGTCGCCAGCGCGGCGCTGATCGAGCGGTTCGAGGCGATGGGCTACGAGGTCCGCGGCAAGTCCGAGGACGAGATCGCCGAGATCCTGCACCGGCCCCCGACCCGCATGGCCCAGGGCGGCGCACCGCGAGAGCCAGGATCGTAGGTAAATATACCTTGACGCGCGGCCGGGTTGTGAGAGGATGGGACCCCGGCGACGTCCTGCGTTGAGACTGGAACAAATCATGAACAAGATGCCCGTCAATGCATCCGGCCGGGTCAAGCGTCCCGGGCGTCCGCCCAGCGCGTCGGTGGCGCTGCCCGCGGAGGCGGCCCGCCTGCTGACGCGCCTGGGCGAGGCCGGCGCCTACGCGCGGCCCGATCCCCTCGCGGAGGAGGCCCTCCTGGTCCGGCGGGGCGGCGACGGGATCTCGGTGGGCAGCGGGCGCTTCGCCGCCGCGTCCGGCCGCTGCCTCGCCGCGGCCGACCTGGCGGCGTGGAACGACGCCGGCACGCAGCTGACGATCACCGCCGCCGGGCGGGCGCGCCTGCGCCGGCAGGCGATGCCGGGCGCCCTGGCGTATGCGGCGCAGCATCACGACCTCACCCTCGTGGACGGCGGCGCAGACGGCCCGACCCTGCGCAACGCCGCGGAGAATCCCCTGGCCTGGATGGTGCGCCGGCGCGACCGGGACGGCGCGCCGCTGCTCGACCCGGCATCCTTCGAGGCCGGGGAACGGCTGCGGCGGGACATGACCGCCGCCGCGCTGCTGCCCCGGATGGGATCGGATTTCGGCGCCCCCCGGGTCGACGGGGGCGGTCCGCGTGACCCGGCCGGCGCGGCCGACCACGTGATCGCCGCGCGGCAGCGGGTGCGCGGCGCCCTCGACGCGGTCGGGAGCGACCTGTCGGGCCTGCTGATCGACCTCTGCGGCTTCCTGAAGGGCCTGGAGCGGATCGAGGTCGAGCGGCGCTGGCCGGCCCGCTCGGCCAAGGTCGTGGCGCGCATCGCCCTGGGGCGGCTGGCCGAGCATTACGGGCTGGAGCGGGAGGCCACCGGGCCCGAACGCGGGCGCCTGCGCCTGTGGCGGGGCTGACGGGGGCGCCGCCCGCGGGCGGCGGCTCTCAGGCCTCCGCGGCGAGCCGGACCGCGTCGTGGTGGATGCGCTCGGCCATCGCCCGCACGCCGTTCGAGCGCTTCGACGTCACGTGGGAGCCGAAGCGGAGCTGGCGGAACAGGTCGAGGCCGTCGGTCTCGGCGGCCTCCTTCGGGGTCTTGCCGGTGTAGAGCGCCACCATCAGCGCGACGAAGCCGCGGACGATGAACGAATCGCTGAAGCCGTGCAGGACGAGGCGCGGCCCCCCGTCGGTCCGCTCCACCCCCGTGTCGATCCAGACCTGGCTCTCGCACCCGTGGACGCGGTTCGCGTCGGTCCGCTCCGCCTCGGGCATCGGCGGCAGGGCGCGGCCGAGCTCGATGAGGTACTCGAGCCGCATGTCGTCGTCCTCGACGATCTCGAAATTGTCGATGATGGTGTCGATCGGGGGAAGCATGCTCGGCCGGATCCGCGGTGATCTGCACCGCTATAAGCCGCCGGCCCCGTCGTGGCGACGGGGCCCGGCGCCGCGGCAGGGGTTGGTGTTGGTGTCAACGCGCCACCATCCGGCCCGGACCCCTGCCGGATCGTCGCTTCCGCCCGCCCGGTCCCGGCGGTGGCGATCCCGACGCCGGATCGTGGGCCTGCCGATGACCCAGCCGGCGCTCACGACGGGCCGGGATGCACCGGCGGCAGGGTCAGACGCAGGGGGTCGCCGGGGCTGGCATCGCCCCTGACGGCGATCTCGGCCTGGGCCGCGTAGGCTGCGATGAGGCGCGGCCCGAGCTTCGGCACGTTCGGCCGGCCGGAAGCGGTCATCTCGCTCACGCCCGAGACGATCGCCAAGCGCAGGGGCTCGCCGGCCTGGGCCTCCATGTCGATGGCGATCGAGCAGGCGACGTGCTCGGCGGTGGCGTCGAGGCACTCGGCCACGATCTCCGCGACGATCATGCCGAGGGCGTTGGCGGTGCGCGGTTCGACGAGGCCGTTCCCGGTCCCGCCGACCTGGACGCTGATGCGCCCCGCCCGTCGAAGCTGCCCGAGGCCGGAGGCGAGGCGGTACAGGTAGTCCTTCAGGTCGATCGACGCGATGTGGGGCGCCTCGTGGAGGTGCTGCTGCACGAGCGCGATCGCCCGGACCCGCTGGCCGAGCGCCTCGAAGCTGCCGCGGCAGGCATCCGGCGCCGCCCGTCCGTAGAGGCCGATCAGGCTCACCATCACCTGCAGGTTGTTGCGGACGCGGTGATAGACCTCGGCGAGCAGCGCCTCCTTCTCGGCCAGCGCATGCTCGATGTGCTCCTCCGCGTGCTTGCGGTCGGTGATGTCGAAGCAGGAGCCGAGATAGCCCTGGAACTGGCCGTCCTCCATGAGAGGGCGGGCCGTGTCCAGGAGCCAGCGGTAGACGCCGTCGTGCCGCCGCAGCCGGAACTCGACGGTGAACGGCTCCCGCGCCTCGAAGGCACTCGCGACGATCTGGGCGTGCCGCTCGAAATCCTCCGGGTGCAGCCCGTTGCGCCAGCCGAGGCCGAGCTCCTCCTCGAGGGGACGGCCGGTGAATTTCAGCCAGCACTCGTTGTGGTGGATCGCGTGGCCGGCCCTGTCGGAGCGCCACATCATCAGGGGCACGACGTCGGCGAAGCGCTTGAAGCTGTCGCTGAGGGCGGCGGCTTCCGCGGTTCCCTGCGCGGGACCCGTCCCGGGATCACCCGCGGGGCCGTCGTCCAGCGGCTTTGCCGCTTCGGACCCTGGTGGCTCACCGACCATTCTCTACTCGATTCGCTCTGAGGCTGTGTGTGTGAGACGAGGTGGCTGCGTGCGGATGGCGCCGGTCAACGTGTCGACCCGATTGCCGTTCCGGCTTCGGACAGCCGAACGAGCCTTGATTCATAGGGTTGATCGCGGTGAGACCGGTCGGCGCGTGCAGGATCCGCACGGCGGCGGCCGGCCCGACCCGCACGGTCTCGGGCCCGACCCGCAGTGCGGCGACCCCGCCATCGCACCTTCGATGAGCCAAAAATCCTAAAACCTCCGAGTGATAGGAATTCTTGCTTGACACCGGGCCGCTGCCGGGCTATCACCGGGGCACGGTCGAGACGTATGCGGAGAGGCGGCGATGCTCCGAGGCAGGGCTCACCCGGCCGGGTTGCGGGCCGAGGCCCTCCGGCTCCTCGCTGAGACCGATCTTCCCGTCTGCGAGATCAGCGCCCGGACCGGCGTCACCGCGCGGACCGTATGGTCGTGGAACGTCCGGGCCGGCTGGCTCAGGCCGCCGCGGCGCCGGTGGGTGGCGACCGCGCGCTGGCCGGCGGAGCGCCGGGCGGCCCTCGTCCGGCTGCTCTGCGCGCCGGGCAACGACCCCGGCGACGTCACCCTGGCCCTGGGCCTCGGGCGGCTCACGCCGGACATGATGGTCACGGCCTTCGGGACGGCGCTGCGGCTGCCGGCGGAGGTGCTGGTGCGCCCGGATCGCGGCGCGGCGACGGATCCGACGACCCTACGGCTGCACCTGCGGGCCCACATCGTCCGGCAGATCGCCGCCTTCGACGCGGCGCTGAGCGGCGCGGGGCCGGCCCTGCGCGATTCCGCCCGGGTTCTGCGCGACCTCGGCGGGCTCAAGCGGCTCCTCGACACGGTGGATGCGGACGGCGCCCGGCGCGCGGGCGGGGAGGAGGACGATGGCGACACCGAGCCCGACCTGCCCGCCCTGCGCGCGGAGCTCGCGCGCCGCTATGCTGGCTTTGTCGGCGGCCGGGCGGCTGCCTGACTTCCTCGCGACCCTGCCGCCGGCGCTGATCCGCGCGCTCGCCGACGACTGGCTGCACCAGGCCCGGCCCGACCAGCTCCCGCCGGCCGACCCGGAGCCCGGGTCCGGGGCGGCGAGGGCCGGGGAGATCCGGACCGGAGACGTCTGGACCGGAGGCCCCTCGACCGGAGGCCCCTGGACCACCTGGGCCGTGATCGGCGGCCGCGGCAGCGGCAAGACGCGCACCGGGGCCGAGTGGGTCGACGCCCTGGCGCGCGGCGATCCGGCCTTCACGGCGGAGCCGGTGGGCCGGATCGCGCTGGTCGGCGAGACGCATCTGGACGTGCGCGACGTGATGGTCGAGGGGCCGTCGGGCCTCCTGAGCCTGCCGGCGCGCGGCCGGGCCCGGCCGGTCTGGTCGCCGAGCCGGCGGCGCCTGGAATGGGCCAACGGCGCGGTGGCGCTCGCCTTCTCGGCCGAGGAGCCCGACGCGCTCCGCGGCCCGCAATTCGGCGCCGCGTGGTGCGACGAGGCCGCCAAATGGCGCCGGCCGGAGGCCACCTTCGACATGCTGCAATTCGGCCTGCGCCTCGGCGCCCGGCCGCGCAACCTCGTGACCACGACCCCCCGGCCGGTGCCGCTGATCCGGCGGCTGCTGGCCGACCCGCGCACGGTGATCAGCCGCGCCCGAACCCGCGACAATGCCGGCCACCTCGCGCCGGACTTCCTGGAGCGGGTGGTCGGGCGCTACGCCGGCACCCGTCTCGGCCGGCAGGAACTCGACGGCGAGCTGATCGCCGACCGGGACGACGCCCTCTGGGACCGCGCCGCCCTCGAAGCCGCCCGGGTCGCCGCCGCGCCGGAGCTGGGCCGCATCGTGGTGGCGGTGGATCCGCCCGCGACCTCCGGGGCGCGCTCGGATGCCTGCGGGATCGTGGCGGCCGGCCGCGCCGGAGGGCACGCCTACGTGCTCGCCGATGCGAGCCTCGCCCGCGCCACCCCCCAGGCCTGGGCCGGGACCGCGCTCGCCCTCTACCACCGCCTCGCGGCCGACGCCCTGGTGGTCGAGGTCAACCAGGGCGGCGAGATGGCCGCGGCCGTGCTGGCCCAGTGCGACCCCGCCGTCCCGGTGACGCGGGTCCATGCCACCCGCGGCAAGTATCTGCGGGCGGAGCCGGTCTCGCTGCTCTACGCCCGCGGTCTGGTCCACCATGTCGGGGCGTTCCCGGAGCTGGAAGACGAGTTGTGCGATTTCGGGCCGGACGGCCTGTCCGGCCACGCTTCCCCCGATCGGCTCGACGCTTTGGTCTGGGCGCTCACCCATCTGATGCTGGAGGCGCGCGCGGAACCGCGCATCAGGCGCCTGTAGAACGCTTTGAGACGAACGCCAAAACAATACGGCGCGCTTCGATGAGAAGCGCGCCGGGAGTCGGTTCGTGGTCTCTGGAACGAACTGCATCCTGTATACACAATTTCTTGAGCCATGCTGTAGCCGGGAGGCCACGGCGCGGCTTCCAACGGTACAAATTCCCCGGATTGTTGTGGGGTCGCGCCCGATAACTTGGGCACGATCAATCTGCGCGCGACCACAGCTCAGGAGCGGACCGGAATGGCGACTGTCGTCGAACGGCTGGCGCGGCTCGCGCGCCGCGCCGCGGGTGGCTCCGGCCCGGCGCCCGCCACCAAGGCCGCCCCGGCGCCGGCCTTCGCCCTCTATGCGGACGGGCGGGCCAGCTGGACGCCCCGCGACCCAGCCGCGCTGGCCCGGGCCGGCTACGAGGGCAACCCGATTGTCCACCGGGCGGTCCGCCTCGTCGCCGAGAGCGCGGCGCGTCTGCCGCTGATCGCCACCGGGCCGGGCGCGGCGCGGGCCTGCGATCTCCTGGCGCTGCTGGCCCGGCCGAACCCGCGGGACAGCGGCACCCAGCTCCTGGAGACCGTCTACGCGGACCTCCTGCTCACCGGAACGGCCTACCTGGAGGCGGTCGACCTCGACGGACGGGTCGCGGCCCTGCAGACCCTGCGGCCGGCCCGGATGCGGATGCTGCCCGGGCCCGACGGCTGGCCGGCCGCCTATCTCTACACGGTGGGGGGACGCAGCCGCCGGTTCGACCTGCCGGCGCCGGGCGCGGCCGAGGTGGCGCCGGTCCTGGCGCTCGCCCTGTTCCACCCGGACGACGATGCCGGCGGCCTCGCGCCCATCGCGGCGGCGGCCACGGCGCTCGACATCCACAACGCCGCGAGCGCCTGGAACAAGGCGCTCCTCGACAACGCCGCGCGACCGTCCGGAGCCCTGGTCTTCGCCGGGGCGGGACTCTCCGAACCCCAGTTCGACCGGCTGAAGGCGGAGCTGGAGGCGAACTACCAGGGCGCCGCCAATGCCGGCCGGCCGCTCCTGCTGGAGGGCGGCCTCGACTGGAAGCCGCTGGCCCTGTCGCCGCGGGACATGGACTTCGTCGAAGCCAAGAACGCGGCGGCGCGGGAGATCGCGCTGGCCTTCGGGGTGCCGCCCCTGCTGCTCGGCCTGCCCGGCGACAACACCCACGCCAACTACGCCGAGGCCAACCGCGCCCTGTACCGGCAGACCCTGATCCCGCTCGCCGCCCGCACCGCGCAGGCGCTGGCCGGCTGGCTGGAGCCCGCCTTCGGGCCGGTGGACCTCGAGCCGGACCTCGACCGGATCGAGGCGCTCGCGGCCGAGCGCGAATCCCTGTGGCGCCGGATCCAGGCCGCGGACTTTCTGTCGGTGGCGGAGAAGCGCGAGGCGGTAGGCTACCCACCGGAGCGGGCCGGCGGGGCGGCGGCCTGACACGGCGCGCATCTCCCTTCCGCTCCGCGGGGGCGGGCGCGTCGGTCACCGGACCGCCGATCCATCGACCGGACGACGATCCTGAACCCGGCGCCCGAACCCGCTGCTCGAACCCGCTGCCCGAACCGGCCTGCCGGATCCCGAGAGGGGCCCGCCGCACGCGTCGGCCGCCCTGGGCGTCGCAGCGCTGAAGGGCGGGCGTGCGTCCGATCCAGGTCCGCTCCCCAGACACGTCCCACAGCCGAGGATACCCGATGGACGGCCACTTCACGGGCTATGCCAGCGTCTTCGGCGTGCCCGATCTCGGCCGCGACGTGGTCGTGCCGGGCGCCTTCGCGGCGAGCCTCGCCGGGCGCGGGCCGGCCGGCGTGCGCCTGCTGTTCCAGCACGACCCCGCCGAACCGATCGGCCGCTGGATCGCCCTCCGCGAGGATGCCCGCGGCCTGTTCGCGGAAGGGCAGCTCAACCTCGCGGTGCAGCGCGCCCGGGAGGTCGACGCCCTGATGCGCGGGGGCGGCCTGGACGGATTGTCGATCGGCTTCCGCACGCTGCGCGCCCGGAAGGGTGGCGGGGGCGAGCGCCGGCTCCATCAGGTCGATCTCTGGGAGATCTCCCTGGTGACCTTCCCGCTGCAGCAGGCGGCCCGCGCGAGTCCGCGCCCGGATACGGGCGCGACGCCCCTGTCGGAGGAGATCCGCGGCCTCGCCCGCAGGATCGCGCCGCCGCGGCGCCCGCTTCCCGCCGTCCGTCCGCAGCCGGGCCTCCGGCCCTGACCGCCACCCCGACTTCCGCCCCCGCCGACGAGGACCCCATGAACGCCCATACCGCGCTCGCCAGCGCCGCCTTCGAGACCAAGGACGCTCTGCCCGACCTGGAGAACAAGGCCGCCCGCCCCGAGGGCGGCGAGGTCCGCTCGGCCCTCGACGACCTCGCCGCCGCCTTCGCGGCCTTCAAGGAGACGAACGACGCGCGCATCGGCCAGATCGAGGGCCGGCTCGGCGCCGACGTCCTCACCGAGGAGAAGCTCGCCCGGATCGATGCCGCCCTCGACGCCGCCCGTACCCGCCTCGACCGGATCGGCCTGGAGCGGGCCCGGCCGCCCCTGGGCCGGCCGGATCCCCGGGAGGGCACGGCCGCGCACGAGCACAAGGCCGCCTTCGACCTCTACGTCCGGGCCGGCGAGAGCGCCGGCCTCAAGCGCCTGGAGGCCAAGGCCCTGTCGGCCGGCTCCGGTCCGGACGGCGGCTACCTCGTGCCCGACACGATCGAGCGGACCGTGCTGACGCGGCTCGGCCAGATCTCGCCGATCCGGTCGATCGCCAGCGTGCAGCAGATCTCGGGCGCGCAGTACAAGCGCGCCGTCTCGGTCGGAGCGCCGATCACCGGCTGGGCGGCCGAGGCCGCGCCGCGCCCGGAGACCGCCGCACCCGCCCTGTCGGAGATCGCGCTCCCCGCCCTGGAACTCTACGCGATGCCGGCCGCCACGCAGACGCTGCTGGACGACGCCGTCGTGGACCTCGACGCGTGGCTGTCGTCCGAGGTGGAGACGGCGTTCGCCGAGCAGGAGGGCGTCGCCTTCGTCACCGGCAACGGCGCCAGCCGCCCCCGGGGTTTCCTCGCCTACGACACCGTGGCCAACGCCGCCTGGGTGCCGGGCAAGCTCGGCATCGTGGCGACCGGCGCGGCCGGCGCCTTCCCGTCGACCAATCCGGGCGACGTGCTGTTCGACCTGATCTACGGCCTGCGGGCGGGCTACCGCCAGAACGGCGGCTTCGTCATGAACCGGCGCACCCAGAGCGCGATCCGGAAGTTCAAGGACGCGGAGGGCAACTACCTGTGGCAGCCGCCGCTCGCTGCCAACCGGGCCGCGACGCTGATCGGCTTCCCCGTCACGGAGGCCGAGGCGATGCCCGATCTCGGGAAGGACAGCCTGTCGGTCGCCTTCGGCGATTTCCGCCGCGGCTACGTGGTGGTGGATCGTACGGGGATGCGGGTGCTGCGCGACCCGTACTCGGCCAAGCCCTACGTGCTGTTCTACACCACTAAGCGCGTCGGCGGCGGGGTACAGGATTTCGACGCGATCAAGCTGCTGAAATTCGGCTGAGCGCGGGCTCCCGCGGGCGTTCGCGAGGCGGGCGGGGGCCATCGCGGGGCGCGCTCAGGGGCGCGTGCGGAGACTGCCGATCCCCGTCCTCGGGCGCGGCTTCCCGGCCCCGGATGACGGTGGGGATCGTCGCCGACCGGCATGGCCCCGAAGGGACGCCGCCGGCCGGTAAAACGCGCCGCCCCATGGGCGGGCGGGCGTCGGTACCGGACCGCACCGGCTGGCGGTGCGGTCCGGTGGGTGCCACCCGGACGTCAGCGCCCGGAATTGCCGTCGCGCAGGGTGCCGGTGGGCTCCTGCACGTGGGCCTCCAGGAACCAGAGGTGCTTGTCGACCGCCCGCGAGATCTCGGTGAACAGGTCGGCCGTGTCGGGGTCGCCCGCCTCGTCGGTCTCGTCGATGTTCTGGCGCACCGCGTTGGCGTAGGCGGCGTAGCTGTCGATCAGCGCGGCGATGTGGTCGGCGATCGCGTAGATGCCGGTCGGGTAGGCCGGCAGCTTGGTGCGCTCAGCGACCGCCTGGGTCGAGCCGAAGGCCGTGGCGCCGAGCTGGACCGCGCGCTCGGCGACGGTGTCGTTGAGCTCGTCGAGCTGGGTGCGGAACCCGTCGAGCATCTCGTGGACGCCGATGAATTGCGGACCCTTGAGGTTCCAATGGGCCTGCTTGATCGCGAGCGCCAGGTCGATGCCGTCCGCCAAGCGCGCGTTGAGCGCCTCGATGGAGACCTTCTTGGCGTTCGAATCGGTGTTGTTGCGGGTCTTGTGAGTCCGCGGGGTGTTGGTGGTGCCGGTGTCGGCCATGCTCTCGCTCCGTATGCCTGAAAGGTTCGGAGGCGAAAGTTCGGATGCGGCCTCCGGTTCCCGCACGCGTGCACGATCCCGGCAGGATCCAGGGATGCCGACAGGTTCTGGCTGGGTGCCCTAGCGGGACCGGGCCGGGCGCGCCATCCAGTCCGAGCGGTTACCGCGCGGCATCGCGTCGCCCACCTGGATCCGCGACAACTCGGCCGAGCGCGCGGAGATCCAGCCGGCGTGCTCGGCCACCGGCGTGACGGCGGTGAAGCCGCCGCAGGCGGTCCGGCGGACACCCTGCTGCAGGGCACCGCTCGACCAGCTCACCACGCCGACGATCCGGTAGCCGCCGGACCCGCCCGCCAGGATCGGGCCGCCGGAATCGCCGAGGCAGGCCCCGGCCCCGGAGGTCTCGGCCATGCGCTGCCGGTCGGTCACTACGGTCACCCGGTTGGCGACCTGCAGCGAGCCGATGGAGACGAGATGCGCGAGCCGCAGGACCCGGGCCGAGCCCCGCCGGTTCTCGGCCACGACGCCGAAGCCCGCGATGTCCACCGCCGCGCCGGTGTCGATCGCGGCGGCGCCGCGCGGATCGAGGGGGACGTAGTCGGCGCCGAGCGGCCGTTCGAGCTTGAGGAGCGCGAGGTCGACACCGGGCTGCTCCTCCGGCGTCGTGCCGGGCACGAAGTCCGGGTGCATGGTGGCGGCGATCACCGGGGTCCGGTGCTGGCGGAAGCCCCGGTCGACGCTGATCACCGTGTAGCCGGCCGGACGCATGACGCAGTGGGCGGCGCTGAGCACGAGGTCCGGGGCGATCAGGGTTCCGGAGCAGATCTCGCCCTCCGTGCTCTCGATGCGCACCACGAAGCTGCGCGCGCCGTTCGGATCACGGGTTGTGGTGCCGTTGATCACGGCCGCCGCGGGGGCCGGCATCAGGCCGGCGAGCGCACCGACGAGGGCCGCCCCGAGCAGGCCGCCCCCGAGGCTTCCGCACAGGAGACGCTCGCGAAGGCCGGCCTTGCGGATCGGGCGAGGGGACATCGAGCACTCCGGGGGCGCCGTCGGCGCGGATGGGGCGACGGGGCAGGGCAACGGGGCAGGGCGGCGGGGCAGGGCGGCGGGGCAAGGCCGACAGGTGAGCCTAGAGCAAGGCAATGAGCCGGCCAAGCTGCGGTTCCCTGCGGATCCGCGCGGGGTCTACTCCGCCCAGCGCACGCTCCGGCCCCAGCCGCCGAGGGTGCCGTCGATCCAGCCGCGCTGCGGCCCGACCAGGACACCCTGGGTGAGGCCGCCGCAGGCGCCGCCGACCCAGGCGGCGACCGCCAGGACGGCGCCGTCCGGCCCGGCGATCGGGCCGCCGGAATCCCCCTGGCAGGCGCCGCCGGCGCCGCCCTTCAGCCAGACCAGGATGCGGCTCGGCCCGTGGGGCTCGATGACCGGCAGGCCGAGGCCGCGATAGGTGCCGGTGGAGCGCGGGTCGCCCGGCTTGGCGGCGCCGTAGCCCGCCAGGGTCAGCCTCTCGCCGGCCCGCGGGATCGCGGCGCTCAGGGCCACCGGGACGAAGCGCGGCGGCAGCGGCGTCGCGGTGCGCAGGAGCGCGAGGTCGATGGAGCGGCGCCGGCCCGACGCCGCGCCCGCGTCGTAGCCCGGATGCACGGCGCGCGCGGCCACCGCCACGAGGACCGGCGCGCCGGCCTCGTCGCGAAAATGGACGCGGTGCTCCGGGGCGCCGGCCGCGCAATGCCCCGCGGTGAGCACCGTGTCGGGGCCGAGCACCACGCCGGTGCAGACGCCGCCCTGCGACGACAGGACCATCACGGCCCCGCCGGCCGGCGCCTCCGCGCCGCCCACGATCGCCCGGGCCGGCAGGCTCGCCAGCGTCAGGGCCGCCAGCGTCAGGGCCGCCAGCGACGGGGTCGCCGGCACGGCGCGGGCCGGCGGGCGGCGCTTCGAGATCGGCATCAAACCACCTGAAACCACCTGAAACCACCTGAAACCACCTGGGTGAGGGACGCGATGATCCCGTTACGCATCGACGCCGCCGCCGTCGAGCCGGTGAGCGTGGCCGACCTGCGCGCCTACCTGCGCCTCGACTCCGACGACGGGGGCGCCGAGGACGACCTGCTCGGCGCCCTGATCACCGCGGTCCGCGCGAGCCTCGAGCTCGAGACCCGCCGGATCCTGGTGCCGGGCCGCTACCGGATCGCCCTGCCTGCCTGGCCGCCGGACGGCCGGGTGCCCCTGCCGCTGAGCCCGCTCGCGGAGCTCGCGCGCGCCGGGTTCGCGGTGGCCGGTGGAGACATCGCCCTCCTGGCCGACGGTCTCGTGCGCCTCGGGCCCGACCCGGTGGAGGACCCGTGCCTGCGGGTCGATCCGGCGGTGCCGGATCCCGCCGGCCGCACGATCCTGATCGAGGTCGCGGCGGGCTACGGCGGCGACGGCCCGCCGCTGCCGGCCCCCCTGCGGCTCGCGATCCTGCGCCTCGCCGCCGCCCGCTACGAGCATCGCGGCGACGAGCCCGAGGCGGAGGCGGCCGACCTGGCCGCCCCCTTCCGCCGGATGCGGCTGTGATGTCCTTCTCCGGAGCCCGGCCCATGACGACCGTCTCCCAGAGGCCGTCCCTCGGCGCCCGCCGCCGCCGCTTCGTGCTCGAACGGCCCGTGGAGTCGCCCGACGGCTTCGGCGGCGTGCTGCGCCGCTACGTCGCCGGCCCGGTCCTGTGGGGGGCGCTCGCCCCGGCCGGGATCGTCGACCGCCCGGCTGGAGGACGGACCGACACGCTGCCCGCCTACCGCATCACCCTGCGCGGCCGGGCCGACCTCGATCCGACGATGCGGCTCGCCGCCGGCCCCCGCCGCTTCGCGATCCGCGCCGTCGCCGAGCCGGACGCGCGGGGCCGCGACCGGGTCTGCCACGTCGAGGAGCTGCCGCGGGAGAGCCTGTCGTGACCGATCCGTGCCCGCTGCTGGCGCTGCGCGCCGGCCTGATCGCCCGCTTCTCGGCCGACGCCGCCCTCGCGGCCCTGCTGGGCGGACGGGTCCGGCTCTACGACGAGCCGCCCCGCGGCTCGATCCCGGTCTACGCCGTGTTCGGCGACGCCGAGATCCAGGACGATTCCGTCGACTTCGCCGAGCGCCACCGCCACCGCCACGACATCGCGGTGATCGCGCGGCCCGGCTCGGTCCGCACCGCCCTGGACGCCGCCGCGCGCATGGCGGCGCTGCTCGCCGACACCGCGATGCCGCTGACCGGCTGCCGGCTCGTCACCCTGCGGGTCCGCGCCATCGAGGCTCACCGCGACGCCCGGACCGGCGAGGCCCGGGCGCGCCTGACCCTCGAGGCCGTCACCGAGACGCTGTGAGGGGCGGGGCGGGCGACGACGCGCGGCGAGGTTTTCCATCAACCAGGCAGGAGGACGCCGATGGGCGCGCAGAAGGGCAAGGATTTGCTGCTCCGGGCCGGCGACGGCGCGGGCGGCTTCGTGGCGGTGGCGGGCCTGCGCACGCGGCAGATCACCCTGAACGCCGAGACCGTGGACGTGACCAACGCCGATTCCGCCGGCCGCTGGCGCGAGCTCCTGGCCGGCGCCGGGGTGCGTCGGGCCGCGATCTCGGGCTCCGGCGTCTTCCGCGATCAGGCCTCGAACGCGCGGCTGCGGCTGATCTTCTTCGAGGGGGCGATCGAGACCTTCCAGGTCGTGGTGCCGGCCTTCGGCATCCTGGAGGGCCCATTCCAGATCGCGAGCCTCGAATACCGCGGCGACCATGCCGGCGAGGTCACCTTCGACGTGAGCCTCGATTCGGCCGGCGCGCTCGCCTTCGCGGCGGCGTGAGCCATGGCCAACCGGATCCGCGGCGAGGTGCCGCTCGCCCTGGGCGGTCGGCGCTACACCCTCTGCCTCACCCTCGGCGCCCTGGCCGAGCTGGAGGCCGCGCTCCAGGCCGGCGACCTTGCGGGCCTCGCCGACCGGTTCGCGGGCGGGCGCGTCTCGGCCCGCGACCTGATCGCCCTGCTGGGCGTGGCCCTGCGCGGCGGCGGCCACGACATCGACGACGCCGCGGTGGCGCGGCTGCCCCTCGCGGGCGGGCTCGACGCGGTCTCGGCCGCCCTCGGCGAGGTGCTGGCGGCGGCCTTCGGGGAGGGGCCGGCACCCGCAAACCCTCCGTAGAGCCGGGGTCGGAGGAACCGCAACCGACCCCGGCTCGAAACCCCCGCCGCCGCCCTCGCGGCGCCGCCTGCGGTTTCCCCTGGGACGACGCCCTCGCCCTCGGTCTCGGCGTGCTCCGCTGGAGCCCCGCCGCCTTCTGGACGGCGACACCCCGCGAGTTCGCCGCGGCGCTCGGCCGGGGCGCCCGGCCGGAGCCCCTGACCCGCGCCGCCTTCGAGCGGCTGCTCGCCGCCTATCCCGACCCGACCTGAGGCGCCCCATGGCCGAAACCGACTCCGACACCCAGGGCGATGCACGGATCCAGCAGCTCGAAACCCTCGACCGGCTGGCGCAGAGTTTCGGCCGCAGCCTGGACGCGGCGCTGACCCGGGGCGCCGCCTCCGGCCGCAGCCTCGACGGGGTGCTGGGCACGATCGGGGCCCGCCTCGCCGGCACGGCGTCCCGGGCGGCCGCCGGCCCGATCCGCTCCGGCATCACGGGCCTCATCGACGCCGCCCTGGGGGCGGGATCCGAGGCCGCGGCCGGCTTCGCGCGGGGCGGCGTGTTCCGGGGCGGCCGGGTGCAGCCCTTCGCGGCGGGCGGCGTCGTGGCCGCGCCGACTTACTTCCCCATGACGGGCGGCACCGGGCTGATGGGCGAGGCCGGCCCGGAGGCGATCCTGCCGCTGGCCCGCGGCGTCGACGGCCGCCTCGGCGTCGCGGCGGGCGGGGCCTCGGCGCGGCCGGTCTCGGTGACGGTGCACATCGCCACGCCCGATCCGGGGGCTTTCCGCCGGTCCGAGGCCCAGGTGACCGCGAGCCTCGCCCGGGCCGTGGCACGGGGCCAGCGGGCGACGTGAGCGGGCGGGGGGCGCCGGCGCAGGGGCGCAGCCGCGCCTTCCTGCCCGTCGCGCTCCCCTCGCGGGCCGTGGTGCCCCGGCTCTCACGTCGGCGCGGGTACGCGATCCCTCACGGGGAGGGATGCCGGGGGCGGGGGCGGGCGCCGACCCCTGTCACGCCGCCTGCTGCGCCTGCGCCGCGCGCGCACGGCTGCGGCGGCCGTCGACGCTCACCGGGGCGACGCCCTGGATCGTCACGCGGCGGACCACGCGGGGGGCGTCGCCGTAATCGTCCACCGCCCGGTGCATGGTCGCCCGGTTGTCCCAGATCGCCACGTCGCCGGTCCGCCAGGACCAGCGCATGGTGTTCTCCGGCCGGGTGGCGTGGTTGTTGAAGATCGCCAGCAGGTGCTGGGAATCCGCCGTCGTCAGCCCGAGGATCCGCTGGACGAAGTGCCCGACGATCAGCGAGCGCTCGGCGGTCTCCGGATGCACGTGGACCAGGGGGTGCTCGGTCTCGAACACGGTCCTGGTGAACACCTCGTCGTAGCGCCGCCGCCCGGCCTCGGAGACGTTCACGCGCCCGCCGACGTAATCGTAGACGTTGGAGTGCAGCGCCCAGAGGCGATCGGCGAGGTCGCGCAGGGGCTCGGGCAGGTCGGCGTAGGCCGCCGCCGTGTTGGCCCAGAGCGTGTCGCCGCCGTAGGGCGGCAGCGTCACGGCGCGCAGGATCGAGATCGCCGGATAGGCCGGCACGAAGGTCACGTCGGTGTGCCAGGAGCTCGCCCGCTCGCCCCGGCTGCCGTCGATGTCGAGGACGCCCGCCGTCCCTGCCAGGGAGGGCACCGTCGGGTGCGGGACGAGGTCGCCGAGGCGCCGGCCGAACGCCTCCTGCCCGGCCTCGTCGAGGGTCTGGTCGCGGAAGAACACCACCTTGTGAGCGGTGAGCGCCTGCCGGATCGCCGCGACGATCCCGGCATCGAGGTCGCCCGAGAGGGCGACGCCGCGGATCTCCGCGCCGATCCGGCCGGCGACGCGGCGGAGGTCGAGGGCGGGGGTGGACGCGTGGAGGGGCTGGGGGACGGCGCTCATCGAAAAGCTCCCTGAGGGTTCGGCGAAGTGGCGCGCAGATCATGCGCGGTCGATGCAGGTGTTCCGGACCGGGATGATGCGGTCCTCGACGGTTTCGCCGCGCCGATCTTCGATCGACGGCCGTCCTTTGTCGATGAACGGTGTTTTTGATTTTCCCTCCCTTCCGGAAAGACTTTTTGCGAGCGGCCCGGGCCGGCAGCGATGACGTTCCCCGGCGTCGCGCAGGACCGGGGACGCGGCCCGGCCGACGGCGGCGGCCGGGGGATCGACGCGGACGCAGCCCGCCGAACCGGAGAGACCCCGATGGCCAGCGACTTCCACGAGGTGCTGTTCCCCCTTGACGTGTCGCTGCGCGCCGGCGGCGGCCCGCAGCGGCTGACCGAGATCGTCACGCTGGCCTCGGGCCGGGAGCACCGGAATGGCCGCTGGGCCGATTCCCGCCGCCGCTACGATGCCGGGTTCGGGATGCGCGGGCTCGACGCGCTCCACGCCGTGCTGGCCTTCTTCGAGGAGCGGCGCGGGCGGCTCTACGGCTTCCGCTTCCGCGACCGGGTCGACGGCCGATCCGGCCCGCCCGGCCGCGCCGTCGGCCCCCTGGATCAGCCGCTCGGCCTCGGCGACGGCGCGACCGCGTCCTTCCCGCTGGTGAAGACCTACGGCGGCGGCTTCGCGCCCTACCGGCGCCGGATCGCCAAGCCCGTGGCGGGCAGCGTCCGGGTGGCGGTCGGCGGCAGCGAGGTCGCGCCAGACGCCTTCGGGTGCGACCCGGCAACGGGGCTCGTCACCTTCGCGGCCGGGCATCTGCCGCCCGCGGGCGCCGCCGTGACGGCGGGCTTCGCCTTCGACGTGCCGGTCCGCTTCGACACCGACGACCTCATCATCGACCTCGCCGCCTTCGCGGCCGGCGAGATCCCGAAGGTGCCGCTCGTCGAGATCGTGCCGTGAGGAGAGTGCCATGCGCGACATCCCGGAGGCCTTCGCGGCCCATCTCGCGCAGGGCGTGACCACCCTGTGCCGCTGCTGGTCGCTGCGGCGGCGGGACGGGGTCGCCCTCGGCTTCACCGACCACGACCGCGACCTGACCTTCTCCGGCCTCGTCCACGAAGCCCGGACGGGGCTGGAGGCCGCCGAGGCCAGCGCGGAACTCGGCTTCGCGGTCTCGGGCGGCGATGTCGCCGGTGCGCTGAGCAGCCTCGGCCTCACCGAGGCGGACATCGCCGGCGGCCTCTACGACGGCGCCTCCGTGGAGACCTGGCTGGTCGACTGGACCCGGCCGGCGACGCGGCTCCTCCTCGATCTCGCCACCATCGGCGAGGTGCGCCGGGAGGGTGACGCCTTCGTGGCGGAGCTGCGCGGACTCACCCACCGCCTCGATGCCGAGCGCGGCCGCAGCTACCGGGCGACCTGCGACGCCGACCTCGGGGACGCGCGCTGCCGGGTCGACCTGGCCGCGTGGCGCACCGCAGGGCGCGTGACGGCGATCCCGGAACCCGCGACGGTCTCGGCCGTCCTGACGGGCGAATTCCCGGACGGCCTGTTCACCGCCGGCCGGCTCACCTGGACGGTCGGCGCCAATGCCGGGCATGCGGTCGATATCCGGCTCCAGCTCGGCGACCTGATCGAGCTCTGGACCGTGCCGCCCCGGCCCGTGGCGACCGGCGACGGCTTCACCCTCACGGCCGGCTGCGACAAGCGCCTCGGCACCTGCCGGGACCGCTTCGCCAACGCGGCGAACTTCCAGGGCTTCCCGCACATGCCCGGCAACGACGCGGTGGCCCGCACCGTGCCGGGCTCGGCGGCGATCCTCGACGGCGGGAGCCTGTTCCGATGAGCGCGATGCGGCGGGACACCGGCGCGGCGGCGCTGGGCGAGGCCCGCCTCTGGCTCGGCACGCCCTACCGCCACCAGGCCTCCCTGCGGGGTGTCGGCTGCGACTGCCTCGGGCTTCTGCGCGGGGTCTGGCGGGGGCTCTACGGGCACGAGCCCGAGGCCGTGCCCCCCTATGCCGGCGCCTGGGCGGAATCCGCCCCCCCGGGCACCGACCCGCTCACCGAGGCGGCGTCACGCCACCTCTCGGCTGTGCCCGGCCCCCTCGCCGACGCGTCGCCGCGTGCGGGCGACGTGCTGCTCTTCGCCTTCCGCCGCCATCTTCCGGCCCGCCACTGCGCCATCGCCACCGGCGACGGCGGCATGATCCACGCGCACGACGGCGCGGTGGTCGCCGAGGTGGCGCTGACCGCGTGGTGGCGCCGGCACCTGACAGGGGTGTTCCGGTTTCCGGAGGCCCCGTCCGGTTCTGCGCCCGGAGCGCAGCCGGGCCGGTAGCCGTCATCACGCCGCGCATGCTGCCCGACACCACGGATCTGGAGCCCCGCCATGGCCACGCTGATCCTGTCCTCGGCCGGCGCCGCGGTGGGAACCGCCCTCGGCGGCCCCATCGGCGGAATCGTCGGGCGGGTGCTCGGCTCGGTCGCGGGCTCGGCGCTGGGCGGCGCCCTGTCGGGCTCCGGGCGCACGCGCTTCGTCGAGGGGCCGCGCCTCGCCGACGTGGCCGGGCTCACCTCCACCGAGGGCGACCCGATCCCCCGCGTCTACGGACGCGCGAAGGTCGGCGGCAGCCTGATCTGGGCGACGCGCCCGCTGGAGGTCGCCAACACCACGGTGCAGCGCGCCGCGACGCCCGCCAAGGGCATGGGCGGCCAGAAGACCGTCGCGACCCGGTACGCCTATTTCGCCAACCTCGCGGTCGGGCTGTGCGAGGGCGAGATCGCCTTCGTCCGGCGGATCTGGGCGGACGGCCGGGAGATCGACCAAGTCGGCCTCGCGATCCGGGTCCACACCGGCGGGCCGGACCAGGCGCCCGACCCGCTGATCGTCGCCAAGGAGGGGCCTGAGAACGCGCCCGCTTATCGCGGCCTCGCCTACGTGGTGTTCGAGGGCCTGCCGCTCGCCGAATTCGGCAACCGCGTGCCGCAATTCGCCTTCGAGGTGATCCGCCCGGTCAACGGCCTGTTCGGCCGGGTCCGCGCCGTCGACCTGATCCCGGGGGCCGGCGAGTTCGCCCTCGATCCGGACCGGGTCACCGTCGATCTCGGCCTCGGCCGGACCGAGGCGGCCAACCGCCACCAGCTCCAGCGCATCACCGACGTGATCGCGTCTCTGGACGCCCTCCAGGCCCTGTGCCCGAACCTGCGCCGGGTCGCCGTGGTGGCGACTTGGTTCGGCACCGACCTGCGCGCCGGCACCTGCCGGGTGGTACCCAGGGTCGAGACCGGCCGGAAGCATGCGCGGCCGGAGGACTGGTCGGTGGCCGGGATCGCCCGCGGCGCGGCCGAGGTGGTCTCGACCCTGCCGGACGGGACGCCATCCTATGGCGGCACGCCCGCGGATGCCGGGCTGACCCGGCTTGTGGCCGAGCTGGCGCGCCGCGGCCTCGACGTTCTGCTCTACCCGTTCGTCATGATGGACGTGGCCGCCGGCAACGGCCTGCCCGATCCCCGCGCGCCGGGCGCGTCCCAGCCGCCCTATCCCTGGCGCGGGCACGTCACCTGCGACCCGGCGCCGGGCCGTCCGGGCAGCCCGGACGGGACCGCCGCCGCCGACGCGCAGGTGGAGGCGTTCTTCGCCAACGGCTACCGCGCCGAGGTGCTGCACTACGCCGACCTGGCGGCGCGCTGGGCGGCCGCCGGCGTGCGGCTCGCGGGCTTCGTCATCGGGAGCGAATTCGTCGGCCTCACCCGGGTGCGCGGCGGCGCCGGCTACCCGGCCGTGCAGGCGTTCCGGAGCCTCGCCGCCGACGTGCGCGCGCGACTCGGGCCCGGGGTCGCCCTGGTCTACGGCGCGGACTGGACCGAGTACGGTGCCGATGTCCGCGACGGCGGCGCCACGGTGCGGTTCCCCCTCGACGACCTCTTCGCCGATTCCAACATCGCGGCGGTCGGAATCGACTGGTACCCGCCCGTCTCCGACTGGCGCGACGCGCCGGAGCACGCCGACGGCGCGGCGGCCGGCGACATCACCGACCGGGCCTATCTCCGGGCCCGCGGCGCCTCCGGCGAGGCCTTCGACTGGTACTACGCCGACGCGGCCGGCCGCGCCGCCCAGGACCGCCGGCCGATCACCGACGGCGCCGCCGGCAAGCCCTGGATCTTCCGGCCGAAGGATCTCGTCGCGTGGTGGTCGAACCCGCACGTGGAGCGCGACGGCGGCGCCGAGACCCGCACCACCGCCTGGGTTCCCATGGGGAAGCCCGTCTGGTTCACGGAGGTCGGCGTGCCCGCGGTGGACAAGGGCACCAACGGCCCGAACGTCTTCCCGGACCCGAAGTCCCCCGAGGGCGCCTATCCGCCGGCATCCCGCGGCCTGCGCGACGAACTGATCCAGATCCGCGGGCTGGAGGTGATCCTCGCCCGCTTCGACCCGGCCGATCCCGGCTTCCGGGAGGCCGACAACCCGGTCTCTCCGGTCTACGGGGGCCGGATGGTCGATCCGGACGGGATCTTCGTCTGGGCCTGGGACGCGCGCCCGTTCCCGGCCTTCCCGACGGTCCGCGGCGTCTGGGCCGATACCGGCAACTGGCGCATCGGCCACTGGATCACCGGCCGGATCGAGGGCTGCGACCTCGACCTGCTGGTCCTCAAGATCCTGGGCGAATTCGGCTTCGACGCCGACGTGTCCGTGGAGGCCGCCGCCTATCTCGACGGCTACGTCGTCGACCGTCCGCTCACGGCCCGCGGCGCCCTGGAGACCCTGGCGCAGGTCTACGGCCTCGACGTCTCGGCCGTGGCCGGCATCCTGCGCCTGCGCGGCCCGCGCCGCGACCGGCCCGTGGTGCTCGCCGAGGCCGACCTCGTCCGGCTCGCGCGGGAGAAGCCGGTGCTCCGCCAGGTCCGCGCCGAGGAGAGCGCCCTGCCGCGCTCGGTGGAGCTCGGCATCACCGAGGCCGAGAGCCCGGAATACCGCCGCGCCACGGCGGCGGCCGTGCGACCCGCCGGTGCGCGCCGCCGCGAGACCCGGATCGAGGCGGCGATCGTCACGCGCCGCGAGACCGGCGACGGGCTGGCCGAGGCGATCCTCGACCGCACCCTCTCGGCCCGCGATACCGCGGCGTTCACCGTGAGCCCGCGCCGGATCGCGCTGGAGCCCGGCGATCTCCTCGCGATTCCCGCGGACGTGCCGGGCGGCACGGTGCTGCGCAGGATCGACCGGATCGACGACGCCCCCACGGGCCGCCGGATCGAGGCGAGCGGCGTGCCGCCCCGGGGTGGGCCCGGGCGCCTGCTCGCCCGAAGCCCGGCCCAGCCGGAGGCGCCGCCGCCGGTCTTCCCGGGGCCGCCGCTCGCGCTCGCCCTCGACCTGCCGGCGGACCGCGGCACCCCCACGGTTCTGCAATGGTGCGCGGTGGCGGCCGAGCCGTGGCCCGGCGCGGCCGCCATCTGGCGCGCGGAGGGCGCAGGCCCGCTCAGCCTGCACGGCCACGTCGATTACCCTGCCTGCCTCGGGAAGACCCTGTCGCCGCTGCCCGCCGGGCCGCTCTGGCGGATCCAGCGCGGCGTGCACCTCGACGTCACCCTGCGCCGGGGCGGCGCGCTCGCCGCCATCGGCGAGGCCGCGATGCTGGCGGGCGGCAACCTGTTCGCCCTGATCGGGCCGGACGGCAGCGGCGAGCTGCTCTGCGCGGCGAACGCCGTGCTGACCGGGCCCGACACCTACCGGCTGTCCGGGTTCCTGCGCGGCCTCGCCGGCAGCGAGGCCGCGGCGGGGCGGACGAGTCCGTCCGGAAGCCTGATCGTGCGCCTCGACGACGGCGCGGCGGTGCCGCTCGTCGATCGCCTGGACGAGGCCGGGCGGGGCTTCCGCTACCGGGTCGGACCCGCGGACCGCGATCCGGGCGACCCGTCGTTCACGGCGTTTTCCGCCACCGCCGGGTTCTCGGCGCTCCGGCCCCTGCGGCCCGTCCACCTGCGGGCGCGCCGGGTTGCCGACGGCGTCCGGCTCTCGTGGATCCGCCGGGCGCGGCGCGACGGCGATGCCTGGGAGGCCGCCGAGATCCCGCTCGACGAGGCCGAGGCCTACGACGTCACGGTCTTCTCGGCGTCCGGCGCTGCCCTGCGCACGCTCCGGGCAGACGCCCAGCAGATCCTCTACGCCGAGGAGGCGGCGGATTTCGGCGGCCCGCAGCGCAGCCTCGACGTGGCCGTGGCGCAGCGCGGCACCGTCGCGGGGCCCGGGCCCGCCTGCCGCGCCCGCATCCCCGTCCGCTCGGCCTGAACCACCGGAGGTGCCCCATGTCCGACGTCACGCCCCATCTCGGCCTGCCGCTGATCGCGGCGAGCCAAGCGCAGAAGCACGTCACCCACAACGAGGCGCTCGGCCTCCTCGACGCCCTGGTCCAGCTCGCCTGCCTGGACAAGGACCTGACCGCGCCGCCGCCGAGCCCGGCCGAGGGCGACCGCTACCTCGTGGTCGCGGCCGATCCCGGCGGGGCCTGGGCGGGTCTCGGCGGGCAGGTGGTGCGCTACGCCGACGGGATCTGGACCGGCTCGGCGCCGCGGGTCGGATGGTTCGCCTACCTGATCGATGAGGCCGACCTCTACGTGTACGACGGTGCGGCCTGGACGAGCTTCCGCCGGAGCCTCGCGGCGATCGAGAGCGTGAGCCGCCTCGGGATCAACACGGGTGCGGATTCCTACAACCGCCTCGCCGTCAAGGCGGATGCCGCCCTGCTGACCTGGGACGACGCCACCCCCGGCTCCGGGGACATGCGCGTCGCGATCAACAAGAAGACCGCCGCCCGGGACGCCGCTCTGGTCCTGGAGACCGGCTACGCGGCCCGGGCGCTGCTGGGCCTTCTCGGCAGCGACGATTTCAGCCTCAAGGTGTCGGCGGACGGCTCCGCCTACGCGACGGCGCTCACCGCCTCGGCGAAGACCGGCGGCATCGACTTCACCTCCGCCGAGACCACGCTGGCTTCCGCCGCCGCCACCGATCTCGGCGGCACCGGCACGCGGCGGGTCCTGGTCACGGGTGTGGCGACGATCACGAGCTTCGGCGGCATCCCCGGCCGGGAGCGGCTCGTGCGCTTCGCCGGACGCGTGCGGCTGGTCCATGATGCGGACGCGCTCGCGCTGCCGACCCAGGCCGACATCGTCACGGCGGCCGACGACACCTGCCTCGCCCTCTCGGACGCGGCCGGCCGCTGGCGCGTGTGGCACTACCAGCGGGCCGACGGGACACCGCTGGCGGCCGGGACGCGGGCCGCTGCGTGAGCGGTTCCGCGGTATCGCTCAACCCCCTCTTGCCGCCTCTTGGCGCCGTTCGACTGACCCGCCGGTCGCTCCGGGCTCCGCTCCGCGGTCCCAGCGTGACGGATGAGGTTTCCACAATCCGGTCGCGCCGCCCAAGGCGTGATGCGGAAGGCGTGATGCCGAAGGCGTCGTTCAGATCGGACCGATCGGGGTTCAACTTCCGCGATCGGGCGGATCGTCCAGCCGCGCCGCCACTTCCCGGGCGCCCGCTCGCGCTCGATTGCCTCGACGACGCGGTCGTGGGGCGCGTACCGGACGGGTCGTGTCATGGCGCAGGTCGCGGCACCGCCGCGCCTGAGCCGCCGCCACGCGCGGGGACCCGACGCGCGCGCGTTCGCCGCGCCGGGATGGAGGGTGCCGTGCGGCCCGCTGGCCATCACGTACGCGTGGCAGGCCGTCGGGAAGCCGCCCGCGCCTCAGGATCGGACGCCCGGAGATACCCTGTGGGACCAGGCCCGGCCGTTCCGGGCTCGCCTGGGGCGTCCCGCAGCGACGGGCGATCCTCCGAAGGCTCCTGGCACCCCGGACCGTGCACGGGCGTGCTCCGAGAGGGCGGGGTCCCTGCGCTCACCCTGTCGCGAGCGCCGCCAGCATCACCGGCTCGATCGCCGCGTAGCCCGCCGGGTTGAGGTGGATGCCGTCGTCGGTCAGCGTCGGGCGAAGCGCCCCGGACGCGGTGGCGAGCGGCGCGTGATAATCGACGAGGCGGGCGGCGCCCGCCGCGCAGGTCGCGCGCAGCCACCCGTTCAGGGCGCGGATGCGCGCGACCGGCCGCAACTCGGGACGCCAGCCCTGAAAATCGCTCGGCATCACGGTGCCGATCCAGAGGGGCAGCCCCGCCTCGAAGGCGAGCCGCCCCATGGCGAGGATGTTCTCGCAGATCGCCCGGTCCGAGACCGGGCCGTCCACCTCGGCGATGTCGTTGATCCCGCAGAGCAGGTGAACGCCGCGCGCCCCCGCCGCGTCCCGGAGGAAGCGCGCCCGGATCTGCCCGCTGGTCTCGCCCGGCACGCCCCGCGCCAGGAGGCCGTGCCGCGCGAAGGTCTCGGCCCCCGTCACACCCCAGGCGGCGGTGATCGAGTCGCCGATGAACACCAGCGGCCGGTCCTGTCCGCGTCCCACCATTCACACCATCCACGCCGCCGCCCGGGGGACGGATCCCGCGGTGCCATAGCCCGGCGGCGGCCGGCCGGCCATCGCGGGGAGCACGCCCATGCAGACCACCCGATCCGCTCGGCCGCCCGCCCGCACCTTCGAGGAAGCGTGCCGGAGCCTCGGACCCCGCCTGATGCGCGACCTCGGCCTGACCGACGTCCAGGCCGCGGGCCTCCTCGGAAATCTCGGCCACGAGAGCGGCGGGTTCCGCGACCTTCAGGAGATCGCTCCCGCGGTCCCTGGTTCCCGCGGAGGCTGGGGGCTCGCGCAGTGGACCGGCCCGCGGCGCACCGCGATGGAGGTCTGGTGCCGGGCGCACGGCCTCGATCCGGCCGCGCCCGAGGCGAGCTACGGCTATCTCTGCGTGGAGCTGCGCACCACCGAGGCCCCGGCGCTCGCCGCCCTGCGGCAGGCCCCGACGCTCGAGGCCGCCACTGCGGCGGTCTGCCGGCGGTTCGAGCGGCCCGGCATCGTGGCGCTGCCGAGCCGCCTCGCCTGGTCACGGCGGGCGCTCGCCGCGCTCCGCGGCGGTGACGCGCGGAGCCCCGGCGAACCGCGCTGAGCCGGCCGCGCCGAAGCTGTTCCCGAGCCGGCCGGGTCCGCCGCGCGCCTGTCCACGGAGATCGTCCATGACGCACCGCATCCGAGCGGGGCTCGCCCTCGCCTGCGCCGCCCTCCCGTTCGCCGCCCTGCTGTCGCCCGCGCGGGCGGGGGACGGGACCGCCTCGGCCGTGAGCGTGCCGTGGGGCGACTGGCTGGTCGCCCTGCTCCAACCGGCCTCGGCCGTGCTCGTGCCGATCGCCGCCGCGGCGGTGACGGCCGGCATCGCCCGGGTCGCGCCCTGGGCCACCTCCGTGCTGACGCGGGACCGGGTCGAGGCGGCGATCCGGGCCGGCGCCGCCTATGGTCAGAACGCCGTGGCCGGCGCCGCCAAGGGTCGGACCGTCAGCGTCGATCTCGGCGCCGCCGTGGTGGCCGCCGGCGCCCGGCACGTCCTCGCCACCGCGCCGGCCCACGTCGTCCGAAGGGCGGGCGGAGCCGAGGGGGTCGCCGCCCGCATCTTCCGGGCGCTGCCCCTGGAGCCGCAGGCCAGCGCGGCCAACGTCCTCGCCCCGGCGCTGGCGGAGCTGCAGGGTCCCCCGGCCCGGAAGCCCGCCCTGCGACGCGGCTGAGGCCTCGTCGGGTTCCGGCACGACCACGACCGGGCGCCCCGCGCCCGGTCCACCGGCTCAGGGCTCGGCCATGACCATCATCCGCACGCCGCCCCGCAGACCCGCACGGGCGCCGCCCGAGGACGAGCCCGGGTCCGGCGCCGCCCTCGGGGGCCGGGCGCGGACGATCCGCTTCCCGCCCTTCTGGCACGCGTGGTTCGCGCGCCAGACCGAGACGCGCCTCGCCGCCCTGGACGAGCTGATCGACGAACGGATCGAGCGGCGGGCCCTGCGCCGGTACCTCCACCGGCTGAAGCACGCGACGATCCTGGCCTTCGTCGCCGCGGCGGCGGCCGCGCACTGGTTCTCGGACCAGATCGCGTGGCTCGCGGGGCGCATCCCCGCCCTGCGGGCCCTCTGGACCGTGGTTGCGGGAGGTTGAGATGGGCGTGCAGCGGGACCGGATCCTCGATCGGCTCTGGCTGGCCCTGTCGGGGGGCGCGGCCCTGTCGATCGCGCTCCACGGGGGCGCGCAGCTCGGCCTCCGGCCCTGGCCTGGCGGCGGCGCCGCCCTCACCGCGGGGGCGACCGCGACCGGCGGGCTTGCCCGACCATCCCGGTTCGTCGCCGGCGGCCGCGACGGGGGCGCCGGGGGGCACGGTGAGGCAACCCGCATGGCCTGTGCGAACCGCCCGGGACGGGGGAACCCGGCGGCGCCTCGCCCGTAATGCCGGCACCATGCCGTGCGCCATCCGATCGTTCACAACCCGCATAACCGGTCCCCCTGCCGCTCGGCGCGGCAAGCTGCGCATTCAGGGCGCATTCAGTGCCCTCGGCCCACATCTTCCGCCAATGCGCTACGCCATCGCCCTCGTCGCCATCAGCCTGACTGCAGCGGCCCTCGCCGCGGGCGGCCTCGGCTCCATGGCCGACGATGGTCCGGCCCCGCAGACGGGGGCGGTCTCCGGCCAGGCGCCGCTGCGGGTCGAATCCTGCCTGTCCCCCGCCGACATGCGCGAGGAGGTCGGCGAGCGCCGGGTGATCCCGCCCGTTGCTGCGATCCGCGCGGCCCGCACGGTGATCCCCCGGGCCGAGATCCAGCGGGCGAGCCTCTGCCGCTACGAGGACACCCTCGTCTACATGCTGACCGCCTTGCGCCGGGACGGTCATTTCGTGCACGTCATCGTCGACGCGCGCACCGGCAGCGTGTCAGGACAATATTGAGCGGGTGCCGAAACCGCCTCGGAGGGGAATGAGCCGTGCGTCTGCTCGTCGTGGAGGATGACAAGGACATCAACCGGCAGGTCGTCGCCGCCCTGGAGGAGGCCGGCTACGTCGCCGACAAGGCCTATGACGGCGAGGAGGGCGGCTATCTCGGCGAGAGCGAGCCCTACGACGCCATCATCCT
>Ga0160428_1000315_pt1 | contig 56922 bp, 52 predicted proteins | sample SolpanmetagenomM_FD_108198 | JGI IMG/M metagenome (GOLD analysis project Ga0160428, IMG submission 108198) | Solar panel surface microbial communities from Lawrence Berkeley National Laboratory, California, USA - M | ecosystem: Engineered > Built environment > Solar panel > Unclassified ... | reverse complement strand
CCTTGCCGGCCAGCATCACGTCGGTGGCGCGACGGATCGCGTCGACCAGCGATTCCTTGCAGCCGTACAGATTGTCGAACTTCGACTTGGTGACGCTGTCGTTGACGTTGATCGCCGGGAAGGGCAGCTCGCCCTTCTTCGCGATCTCGTACAGGCGGTGCACGCCGGTCGTCGTCTCTTCGCTGACGCCCTTCAGATTCTTGACCGTCTCGGTCAGGTAACCCGGCTTCTTGGCGATGAACGCCTTCAGCGCGCGCTGGAACTCGACTTCCTCTTCATTCTCCGGCTCGCCCAGCGTGTGGCCGGCCTCGAGCTTGGCGCCCCACAGCGCGAACATCGTGGCATCGCCGCCGTCGTCGAGGATGATGTTGGCGGTCTGTCCATCGACCTCGGCATCCCAGGTGAAGATGTCGCCGACATAGTCCCAATAGTCGGCCAGGCTCTCGCCCTTCACCGCGAACACCGGCACGCCCGTCGCGGCGATCGCGGCGGCGGCATGGTCCTGCGTCGAGAAGATGTTGCACGTCGCCCAGCGGACGTCGGCGCCCAGCGCGGTCAACGTCTCGATCAGCACCGCGGTCTGGATCGTCATGTGCAGCGAACCGGTGATGCGCGCACCCTTCAGCGGCTGGCTCGCGCCGAACTCGCTGCGCAGCGCCATCAGGCCCGGCATTTCCGTTTCGGCGATGCGGATCTCGGCGCGGCCGAAATCGGCCAGCGCGATGTCCTTGATGACGTAATCGGTGTTTTCGACCGCGAGCGCAGTAGCCACGAGTCATGCTCCTGAAGATAATGGATGCGCCGCCCTTAGCCGCAGGCCCGCTCCAGATCAAATATAAAGATATCTTTATATGTGATCAGGCAGTGCCGGCCCCCGATACCAGCAACCGGGGATCGATCCCGGCTTTGGCGAACGCCCCCGCCCACCGCTGGTCGGCACTCGTCTCGAACAGCAGCGCCTCGTCGCCGGCGACGTGGAACCAGCCGGGCCGCGACAGCTCGCCGTCCAGCTGCCCCTCGCCCCAGCCGGCATAGCCCAGCGCCACCAGGAACCGCGCCGGCCCGCTGCCCTCCGCGATCGCGCGCAGCACATCGACCGTGCTCGACAGCGACCAGCGCCCGGCGACATCGATCGTGTCCTGCCCGCCCCAGTCGCTCGAATGGATGACGAACCCGCGCCGTGGTTCGACCGGCCCGCCGAAATGCACCGGCACGTTGGGCGCGGCCCCGTGCGCGATCTCGAACTGGTCGAGCAGGTCGTGCAATCCCAGCCCGTCGATCGTCGCGCCGATACCGATGCCGATCGCGCCGTCCTTGTCGTGTGCGCACATCGCGATCACCGCATGGTCGAAGTGCGGGTCGATCATCCCCGGCATGGCGAGCAGGAACTGTCCGGAAAGATACGCTGGCGATTGCATGACTTGGCAACATAAGCACGTCCGCCTTCCGCGCCATGCTTGAAATCAGTGCCCGTGTGTCCGACCTGTGGTCGGCGTCCCGCCGCCCGGCGACCGGCGCGTCCCATTATCCGGAGAACCTGCGATGACGATCACCGTCGGCGATACACTGCCCAGCGCCACCCTGACCAAGGTCACGCCCGATGGCCCCGATCAGGTGAGCAGCAAGGATTTCTTCGCCGGCCGCACCATCGCGCTGTTCGCCGTACCCGGCGCCTTCACCCCGACCTGTTCGGCCAAGCACCTGCCCGGCTTCGTCGAGAAGCGCGAGGACCTCGCAGCAAAGGGCGTGGACGAGATCGCCTGCACCTCGGTCAACGACGCCTTCGTGATGGGCGCCTGGGCCAAGTCGGCCGATGCGGATGGCATCACCATGCTCGCCGACGGCAATGGCGACTTCGCCGAAGCGCTCGGCCTGACGATGGACGGCAGCAAGTTCGGCATGGGCAAGCGCAGCCAGCGCTACGCGATGCTGGTCGAGGACGGCGTCGTGAAGCAGCTCCACGTCGAAGCGCCTGGCGAATTCAAAGTCAGCAGCGCCGAATACCTCCTCGGCGAACTCTAAGCGTCTAATTCCTCCCCGGCACGGGGAGGGGGACCGTCCGCGAAGCGGATGGTGGAGGGGCAGCCGCAGGCTGTGGTCCCACGGGGCTGTCCCTCGTAACCTTTGCGGCCCCCTCCCTGTTCGGCGAGGATCCATCCCCCGTCTTGCCTCCGTCACAGGCTTTGCGTAACCATCCGGGATGACAACCGCATCCCAGATCGTCGCGGACCTCGACCGCCTCTACCGCGCCTCCGTCGACCGCTTGCAGGCCGCGCTCAACGCCTATCTCACCGACGGCGCGCCGCCCTCGCCGCAAAGCCGCACCGACGGCTCGTTCGCCTATCCTGTCATCCACCTGCGCTACGCCAGCGTCGGCGATCGCCCCGCGCCGCTGCGCTCGTTCGGCCGGCTCGTGTCGCCCGGCGACTATACGATCAGCGTCACCAAGCCCGCGCTGTTCGCCGACTATCTGACCGAACAGCTGACTTTGCTGATCGAGGATTACGACGTCGAGGTCGAAGCGGTCGCGGGGCGGCAGGAAATCCCTTTCCCCTATGTGCTCGATCCCGGCCATGCGCTCAGCCTCGACACGGTATCCGCGACCGAACTCGCCCGCCATTTTCCCGCCACCGAACTCGCGCATATCGGCGACGAGATCGCCGATGGCCTCTGGATCGCCGAAGGCGGCACCCGCCCGCTCGCGCTGTTCGATGCGCTGCGCACCGACTTCAGCCTCGCCCGCCTGCGCCATTATATGGGCACGCCGTCCGAACATACGCAGCGCTTCGTGCTGTTCACCAACTATCACCGCTACGTCGATGAATTCGTGCGCTGGGGCGCCTCGCAGCTCGGCCCCGATGCCGACGGCAACGCCAGCCGCTTCACCGCTTTGTCCGGCGCCGGCAACATCGTCATCGACAATCCGGGCGACGTCGACAAACTGGTCAACGACAGCGCGTGGCGCCGGCATCAGATGCCCGCCTATCACCTGATGGCGGACGATCGCACCGGCATCACGCTCGTCAACATCGGCGTCGGCCCGTCCAATGCCAAGACGATCTGCGACCACCTCGCCGTGATGCGGCCCGAGGCGTGGCTGATGATCGGCCATTGCGGCGGCCTGCGTCCGTCGCAGCGGATCGGCGACTATGTCCTCGCCCACGCCTATCTGCGCGACGACCACGTCCTCGACGACGTGTTGCCGCCCGAGATTCCCGTTCCCGCCATCGCCGAGGTGCAGCAGGCGCTCGCCCGCGCGTCGGAAATCGTCAGCGGCCAGTCGGGTGACGAATTGAAGCGTCGCCTGCGCACCGGCACCATCGTCACCACCGACGATCGCAACTGGGAATTGCGCTATTCCGCCTCGGCCCTGCGCTTCTCGCTCTCGCGTGCGGTCGGCATCGACATGGAATCGGCGACGATCGCCGCGCAGGGCTATCGCTTCCGCGTGCCCTACGGCACCCTGCTCTGCGTGTCGGACAAGCCGCTCCATGGCGAGTTGAAGCTGCCGGGACAGGCCAACCGCTTCTACGAACGCGCGATCAGCGAGCATATGCGGATCGGGATCGAAACCTGCGAACAGCTGCGGCTCGAAGGCGAAAAGCTGCACAGCCGCAAGCTGCGCGCCTTCGACGAACCGCCGTTCCGCTAAACCGCACGGAAACGAACCGCGACCGATGCGTTACGGTTCCGAATCAATCAGGGAGCTACGCCGTGGCCGACGACACCAACGACACGCCGAAGACCGATACGCCCGCCGCGACGCCGCGCCGCCGTGCACCGCGCAAGACCAGCACGACGCGCGCCGCTCCGGCCAAGGCGGCGACCGCCAAGCCGCGCACGCCGCATGCCAAGCCGGAACCCTCGACGGTCGAAAAGATCGAGACGGCGGTGACCGACACCACCGCCAAGACGACGCGCCGCGCCAAGGCGGCGGTCGCGCAGGCGGAGGGTGCGGTGACCAAGGCGGTCAAGCCGCGCTCCACCAAGCGCGCCACCCCGCGCGCCGCCACCGCCAAGAAGCCGGGACCCAAAAAGGGTCAGGCGGACACCGGCACCAGCAAATGGGGCATCGCCGCGGTCGGAGCGGGGGTGGCCGCAGTCGGCGCCGCCGCCGCTGCAGCGCTGCTCACGCTGCGCAGCAGCACGCCGAAGGACGGCGGCAAGAAGGCGCACGCCCCCGATGGCGCGGACGCATCGAAGTCCTTCCAGGCCGGCATCGCCGACGAAAACACCATCCCCGATACACTCTAGCGGCACTCCGTATCGTCTCCTTCACGAGCCGGTCAGGTGGCTGGCTGGAGCGCCCAGCCACCCAACCCGCTATTCAGTCCGCAGGAGGTGCGAACACGCGCAGACGGTGACCATCGGGATCGAGCGCGACGAAGGTCGTCCCGAAGCTCATGCTGGTCGGGGTCTGGGCGATGGTCAGCCCGCGCTGTGACCAGTCGGCGTGCATCTTCTCAACCGCCGCAGCATCCGGAGCGGCGAAGGCGATCTCGCTCGCGCCAGTTTGCCCCGAGCTTTTCGGCTCTACCGTCTCGCGCGACCACAGGCCCAGCATGACGCCATCACGCAGCGGAAGGATGGCGATGTCGGGCTTTTGGTCGACGATCGGAATCCCCAGCAGTTCGTGATAGAGCGCGGCGCTGGCGACATGATCCTGGACGTGCAGCAGCAGGAAATTGAAGTCCGTCATAGATACCCCCTCGTGGTTCGCGGCGCACGTCATCGAGCGCCGCATGGGGGCTTACGGGCTCATGCTGTCAGTTTGTGTCAGCAGTCACGGTTCGGGGACACCTTGAACGGTGTGCCACTCCTTGAGGAGCCGGGCACGACGACGCGGGAATCGATCGGCCGTCGGTTCCAGCGCGGTGATACGGTCGATCCGGAAATGTCGAAAGCTGGAGCGCAGCTCGCACCAGGCGACGAGGACGCGCACCCGGTCATAGAACGCCAATGCGACCGGCCAGACGACGCGATCGGTCGCATTTCCCCGTTCGTCGGCGTAAGCGACCTGTATCTTGCGCTCGGCCCTTATCGCCTGTCGGATCGTGGCAAGATCACCTTCGCGTGAGGGGACAGGATCGCCGGGACCGATCAGCATTCCAGATGCTTCGACGCTTGCTTTCAGGTCGTCAGGAAGGACGGCGCCGATCTTGGCAAGGACATTTCGGGCTGCCTTGCCGAGCATGTCGTCGGCACGCTCCGAAACCCATCGCGAACCCAGCACCAACGCCTCAATCTCCTCCTCCGAGAACATCAGCGGTGGCAACATGAAACCGGGTCGCAACACATAGCCGAGACCAGCTTCACCTTCGATGTGGGCGCCCTGCGCCTTCAACGTCTCGATGTCGCGGTACAGCGTGCGCAACGACACGCCTGTTTCCGCAGCCAGAACGGCTCCTGCCACCGGACGGCGGTAACCGCGCAATACCTGTATTAGGTCGAGAAGGCGCTGCGCCCGTGTCATAGATAGCCAGTCTCCCAGCCTGCATACTGACATGACTTGGCGTCAGGCTGCCACTCTGACCTTCCGCCGGGAGCATGGGAATACCCGGTCGTTCTCACCAGTAGCGGATTTGGCGAACCCCGTGTCTTGCCCAAATCTCGATCCTTTTTGGGAAAGGCAGAAGCCGCGTAATGTCGGCTATCGCCACCCGCCTTCCCGGAAACCGCCGTTCCGCTTCCCCTCCAGAGTGCGACATCGCCGATCACGCCGGCTTTGCCACGTTCGCCACCCAGCTTACTCGTCAAGAAGCCGCCAGCATTCCCGCGCCACCGGCGCAATCATTGAGGCTGCCAGCAGCCGCAACCCTGTGATGCCCGCCCGGGGAGCGGACATCGTACCGATATCCGCCCGCTGCCGACACCTGCGCCCGGATCACCAGCCGCTGGGCTTGCCCTTGTTCTGCTGGTCCAGCCACGTCTTCAGCGGCGCGAAATATTCGACCAGCGCCTTGCCCGACATCTGGCGGCTGCCCGTCATCACCTGCAGCGCATCCGGCCACGGCTTCGACTGGCCCATGCTCAGCATCGCGTTCAGCTTCTGCCCCACCGCCTTGTTGCCGTAGAAGGAACACCGGTGCAGCGGGCCCTTCCATCCGGCCTGGTCGCATGCCGCCTTATAGAACTGGAACTGCAACACCCGCGCCAGGAAATAGCGCGTATAGGGCACCGTCGCGGGGATGTGATATTTGGCGCCCGCATCGAACTTGCTCTCGTCCCGCGCGACCGGCGGCACGATCCCTTGATATTTCAGGCGCAGGGCATCCCAGCCCTTCTGATAGTCGCCCGTTCCGATCTTGCCCGAGAACACGTCCCACCGCCATTTGTCGACCAGCAGCCCGAACGGCAGGAACGCGACCTTGTCCATCGCCTGGCGCAGCAACAGGCCGATGTCCTTGTCCGCGCTGGGCACCTGCGCCTGCGGCAACAGGCCGATCTTCACCAGATAGTCGGGCGTGATCGACAGCGCGACGGTATCGCCGATCGCTTCGTGGAAGCCGTCGTTCGCGCCGTTCTTGTAAAGATACGGCTGGTTCTTGTAGGCGCGCTGATAATAATTGTGGCCGAGTTCGTGGTGGATCGTCACGAAATCGTCCGCATTCACCTTGGTGCACATCTTGATGCGGATGTCGTCGGCATTGTCGACGTCCCAGGCCGATGCATGGCAGATCACGTCGCGATCCGCGGGCTTGGTGATCTGCGACCTCTGCCAGAAGGTTTCGGGCAGCGGCGCGAAGCCCAGCGAGGAATAGAAGGCCTCGCCCTGCTTCACCATGCGCAGCGGATCGTAGCCCTTCGCCTTCAGCAGCTCGCCGGTGTCGTAGCCGACGTCGCCCGCGCCCTTGGGGGCGACGACATCATAGATATTGCCCCATTCCTGCGCCCACATGTTGCCGAGCAGGTCGCTGCGGATCGGGCCGGTCTTGGCCTGCACCGCATCGCCGTATTTCTCGTTCAGCTTCCACCGCACATAGGTGTGCAGCGACAGGTACAGCGGCTCGACCTCCTTCCAGATCTGGTCGGTTAGCGCCTCGAACTGCTGCGGGCTCATGTCGTAGCCCGAACGCCACATCGCGCCGACGTCGCCGAAGCCCAGCTCCTTCGCGCCGGCGTTCGAGATCGCGGTCATCCGCGTGTAATCCTTGCGCATCGGCGCGCCGACATTGTCGTTCCAGCTGACCCACATCTCCTTCAGCTTGGCGGGATCGCGCGTCGTGCCCATCGCCGCCTCGATGTCCGATCCGTTGATCGGCTTGCCGTCCAGCGTGCCCTTGCCCTTGCCATAGCTGGACGCCATGCGCGTCGTCAGCGTCGCAAGCTCGGTCGCCGCGCCCGGCGTGGTCGGCGCCGGCAGGCCGACACCGTTCTTCAGCAGGTCGAGCTTGCGGCGGGTATCGCCCGACACGCCGGCGACGCCGTTGAAGCGCGCCGCGCCCTTCGCCCATTGCACCGCCTTTTCGGTCAGCTCGGCGCCCGACCTGGCGGCGAGCGCGTCGGTGTCGTCGGTGATATAGGTCGCATTGACCCAGGCGGTCTGCTGCGCCGGCAGCGACAGGTCGGCCGCCTCCTTTTCGACGCCGGCGACATAGGCATCCGCCTCAGCCGCCGTGGGAACGGACGCAGGCGCGGCCTGCTGGGCAGCGACGGGCGCGGCGAACAGCGCCGCGGCAAGCGCGGCGGAGGAAACTAGACGCATGGAACGACGACCCCTGACAATCATGGTGTTGCCGTCAGGATGGGCGCGTCACCCCGCCGTGGTCAAGAACCAAGAAAGTCGGCGATCGCCTGGCCCAGCTCCGGCCTGGTGACCGCGCTCATGTGATTGCCCGGCACCTCGCGGAACATGGCGTGCGGCAGGGCATCGGCCAGCGCCGGGCCGGACCCGTTGTCGTCGTCGTCGATGCCGGTGACGACCAGCGTCGGCACGTCGATCCCCTCGATGACCGACGGCGGCGTATCGACGAACGTCCCCAGCACGTTGAGCAGCGCGACCGGGTCGCCCTGCGTCGTCTTCAGGAACGCCTCGGTCATCCACTCGGTCGTCCCGCGCTCGAAACTGCCGAGGTTGGTAAGCACGTTGCGGAAATAGCCGCCCCGCCCCGCGGTGCTGACGATGCCGGTCAGCCCCATGCCCGACAGCACCGCCCGCCGCGGTCGGGCTCCGTTCGCCAGCATCCGCATCGTCGTGCGCCCACCCAGCGAATAACCGCCCAGGTCATAGTCGCCCAGCCCGAGATGCTCGATCAGCGCCATGCCGTCGCGCATCAGCGCGTCGGGCGGATATGCGGCGGGATCGTGCGGCTTGTCGCTCGATCCGTGCCCGCGCAGGTCCGGCATGATCACCCGGAAACCGCGCTCGGCCAGCTTAGCGGCATGCCCGTAGCGGATCCAGTTGACCTCGGCGTTCGAAAAATAGCCGTGGATCAGGATCGCGGGCCGCCCCAAACCCATTTCGCGCCACGCCAGACGTGTGCCGTCGAAGCTGTTGAAGAATTGCGGTTCAATCGGGGAGCTTGCCACAGGTCTCGATCCATTTTCCGGCGATGCGTTCGTTCTGATCGGTGGATTGGGTCGGAAGACCGCGCGTGTCCAGCCATTGCGGATGGCAGCTCTCGATCCCGTAATGCGCGGTCGGACGAAAGCGACCGGGATCGTCGAAGCTGCCGACAGTCAGGTCCATCGACGCCTCGCCATCCGCTTCATAGGTCAGCGATGTGCCGCAAGCCGCGCAGAAGCCGCGCTGCGCGAACGGCGAGGATCGATAGCGCTCCGGCGCCTGCGTCGTCCACGTCACCGCGCTGCGCTCGACCTGGGTCAGCGCCACCGATACAGCACCGACCGCGCGCTGACACATGCGGCAATGGCACAGATAGGCGTCGTCCTGTTCCGACAGCAGCGTATAGCGCACCCGCCCGCACTGGCAGCCACCCGTCCGCTCCACCATGTCGCACCTCCGTGATCGGCTCTTTTGTCGGCACGCATATCGTCCTATATGCGATCCATGAAAGACAGTATTTCTGTCTTAGTTCGTGGCGATCCGGGCGCCACACCCTGTGCGTATCCGTCTTGAGCCCGCGAAGATGAGGACCCGATTGCGATGGCCGAGGCCGATCCGCAGCGCGATATCACCAGCGAGGCGACACGCGTTGCCGCCCCCCGCCGCCGCTGGCTGCGGCCGTTGCTGCTCGTCAGCGTGCCGCTGCTGATCGTCGCGGTCGGCGCCTATTTCTGGCTGACCTCCGGCCGCTTCGTCGGCACCGACAACGCCTATGTCGCGCAGGACAAGGTATCGGTGTCCGCCGATGTCGCCGGCCGGATCGTCGAAGTCGCCGTCCGCGAAAACCAGCCGGTGAAGGCGGGCGACCTGCTGTTCCGGATCGATCCCGCCCCCTATCGGATCGCCGTGGCACAGGCGAATGCGGGGATCGCCAATGCCCAGGTCGCGCTGACCGGGCTGAAGGCGGATTACGCCGGCACCTCCGCCGACATCCAGGCCGCGCGCGACGCGATCCAGAATGCGTCGGAGGACTATGGCCGTCAGCAGCGCCTGATGCAGCAGGGCTTCACCACCCGCGCCCGCCTTCAGCAATCGCAGCACGCGCTGGAACAGGCGCGCGCGCAGCTCGCCAATGCGCAGGCGTCCGCCACGCAGGCGCGCGCCAAGCTCGCCACCGGCGCGGCGGTGCCCGGTGCCAATCCGGCGATCGCCGCCGCGCAGGTGCTGCGCCAGAAGGCGGCGCTCGATCTGACGCGTACGACGGTGCGGGCGCCGGTGGCCGGCACGATCAGCCAGGCCGACCGGCTCCAGGTCGGCCAGATGATGATCACGGGCCTGCCCGCGGTCAGCATCGTCGCCAACGGCCGCTCCTGGGTCGACGCCAATTTCAAGGAAACCGATCTCAACCATATGCGCGTCGGCCAGCCTGCCGAGGTCGCTTTCGACGCCTATCCCGGCCTGAAGCTGCGCGGCCATGTCCAGTCGATCGGCGCAGGCACCGGCAGCGAATTCTCGGTGCTGCCGGCGCAGAACGCGACGGGCAATTGGGTGAAGGTCACCCAGCGCGTCCCCGTCCGCATCGCCATCGACGAACAGAGCCCGCGCCAGCTGATCGCCGGTCAGTCCGCCGACGTCTCCGTCGACGTGCGCAGCGCGCGATGAACCGCCCGCTGCGCCGCCGTTCGCACCATGGCTGACCTCGCCGCGACGCCCTCGACCGAGGAGCCCGCGCCGCTCGAAGAGCGCGCCGCGCTCCACACAGGCAATCGCCCGCTGCTGACCATCGGCGTCATGGCGGCGACGATCATGCAGATCCTCGATTCCACCATCGCCAACGTCGCGCTGCCGCACATGCAGGCCTCGCTCAGCGCGACGGCGGATACGATCACCTGGGTGCTCACCAGCTATATCGTCGCCTCCGCGGTCGCCATTCCGGCGACCGGCTGGCTGTCGGATCGCATCGGCAGCCGCAACCTGTTCCTCTGGGCGGTGGTCGGGTTCGTCGCCGCCTCGATGCTGTGCGGCCTCGCCACCAACCTTACCGAAATGGTGGTGTTCCGCGTGTTGCAAGGCATTGCCGCGGCGTTCATGAACCCGCTCAGCCAGACGGTGATGATGGACATCAACCCGAAATCGAAACAGGCGTCCGCCATGTCAATCTGGGGCATGGGCGTCATGGTCGGGCCGATCCTCGGCCCGGTGATCGGCGGCTGGCTAACCGACAATTACGATTGGCGCTGGTGCTTCTACGTCAACGTACCGGTCGGCATCGGCTGTTTCGCGATCCTGTGGTTCCTGCTGCCGACGCGCGGGATCACCCGCCGCCGCTTCGACCTGTTCGGCTTCGCCAGCCTCGCGCTGGCGATCAGCGTCTTCCAGCTGATGCTCGACCGCGGGCAGACGCAGGACTGGTTCTCCAGCTGGGAAGTGCGGATCGAAGGCGGCATCGCCCTCGCCGCCGCATGGATGTTCGCGGTGCACCTGTTCACCGCGCGCGACCCGATGTTCGAACGCAGCCTGTTCGCCAATCGCAACCTCGTCACCGGGATCGGCTTCATGATGGTCATCGGCGTGCTGATGACCGCGACGCTAGCGCTGCTGCCGCCGATGCTCCAGACGCTCTACGGCTATCCGGTGCTGACCACCGGCGTGCTGCTGATGCCGCGCGGCATCGGCATCGTCGCGAGCATGTTCGTGGCAGGGCGCCTGATGCAGCGCCAGGTCGATCCACGGCTGATGGTCGGCATCGGCCTGTCGATCGCCGCATGGTCGCTGTGGGACATGACCGGCTGGACGCTGGGCATGGACAGCCGGCCCTTCATCGTCACCGGCGTCATCCAGGGGATCGGCCTCGGCCTCGTCTTCATCCCGCTCAACGTCATGGCGTTCGGCACCCTCTCCCCCGCCAAGCGGACCGAGGGCGCCAGCCTGATGAACTTGTCGCGCAATATCGGCGGTTCCGTCGGCATCTCGGTCGTCACCGCCCTGCTCGCGCGCAACGTCCAGACCAGCCACCAGGTGCTCGGCGGCCATATCACCGCGGGCGGGCTGACCGGCATGGACCCGATCGTCGCCTCCGCGCTCGGGAGCAGCAGCGACACCGTGCTGGCGATGGCCGATGCGCTGGTCAACCAGCAGGCGGCGATGATCGCCTATCTCGACGACTTCAAACTGATGATGATCCTGACGCTCGCCGCGCTGCCGCTCGTCCTGCTTCTGAAGCGCCCGGCACCCCCCGCGCCGGGCACCGCCGCCGAGACGCCGGCCGTCCATTTGGATTAGCGCGAAACGGCTTTCCAACCGGCTTCGACAGGCATACTCTCTCTTCAAAAGAAGCAAGGAGAGCGATGATGATCGAAGGACTGCACGCCAAGCCGGGCGACGAAAGCCTGGTGATCCTCCAGAGCCTGTTGTGCCTGCTGCGGGAAAAGAACCTGCTGACCCGCGCCGATATCGAGGAACTGACGGACCGGGTCGCGATGCGCGCCGCGCAGGCCGAACGCGATCCCCTGCCCTGCTGTGCCGAGGCGACGCAATCCGCAGCGCGCGAAATGGCGCGGATCGGCAGCTATGTCGGCCAGCATTACGGCGGCAAGCACCGCCGCAGCTGAAGGCGCGGGCGACGCTTTCGTCGCGTCGGAAATTCTGTATACCGGCCGCGCCGCCGCAGAGCGGAGCCGGGGGAGAGATGCCTGACCCATCACGCATGAGGTCCGATGCAGCTCCGTGACGATATCGTTCCCCTCGGCCGTCCTCATAGCGTCGCCGAGGATGCCTATGCGCTGGCGATCGGCTGTATCCTGCTGGTCATCGGACTGATCTTTCTGAAGGCGGCGGGCCTGGTCACCGGTGGCGTCGCGGGTATCGCGTTGCTGCTGTCCTATCGCCTGCCGATCCCCGCAGGCGTACTGTTCACGCTGATCAACATACCTTTCTTCCTGTTCGCGAACCGGGTGATGGGCACCGGATTTGCGGTCAAGTCGCTGCTGGTCAACGTGGGGATCGCACTCTTTTCGGCGAGCGCGCGGCTTTCGGTAAGTGTCGTCCACGTCCATTCGGCCTTTGCTGCCCTGGTCGGCGGCACCGTGATCGGTCTCGGTATCCTCGTGCTGGCGCGGCATCGGGCGGGGGTGGGCGGCACCGAAATCATCACCTTATGGCTTCAGAACACCCGCGGCTGGAACGCCGGCCGCACGCAGATCGCGCTGGATGTGGTGATCCTGGCGGCGTCGGTCCCGGTGATCAGCACCGCGCAACTCGCCTGGTCTGCGATCAGCGCCGCCGCGATCAGCCTGATCCTGATCGCTTGGCACCGGCCGGGTCGATACATCGGGCATTAGCGCGGCTCAGGGGATCGGCGGCTGGACCACGTTCGGCCGATCGTCCTGCACATCGCACGCCACCAGATCGAACAGCGATTGCGGTGGGCTGGTGCGCGTCGCGGGATCGTCCTGATACCAGAAGGCGTCGCGCAGATCGGTCAGCAGGATATGGGCGGGAGCGAAATCCCCCTTGTTCAGGCTGCGGTTGATCATCGCATAGTCGCGCCCGAACAAGAAATATTGCAGGCCTTGCAGCTTGAACGGATATCCCGGCGCGGCCTCCCGACTACCCACCAGCGCCGTCCAGCCGAACCACCGCGGATCGCTGCTGCCCGAACCGCCCGGCAGCCACCATGACACGCGCCCGCTGCGCGCAAGCGTGAGTTCCGCCGCGAGTTCCGCCCGCCACTCCGGCCCCTTCGGCACGACATGGAAGCGCAGCGTCGTCGACGGCGCTGCGCGAAGGACGTATCGCGCATGATCGATCCGGCACGCGTCCACTGCCGGCTGCGGCGACATCGCCAGCACGGCCAGCAGCAGCGCGCCGATCACGCTCAACCATCCTTCTTCAGGTGCCGCCGCCCCAGCAGTTCGGCGATCTGCACCGCGTTCAGCGCTGCGCCCTTGCGCAGGTTGTCGCTGACGCACCACAGCACCAAACCGTTCTCCACGGTCGGGTCCTCGCGCACGCGGCTGATGTAGGTCGCATCGTCGCCCGCCGCTTCGATCGGCGTGATATAGCCGCCGTCCTCATGCTTATCGATCAGCATGATGCCGGGCGACTCGCGCAGGATCCGCTTGGCGTCCTCGGCGGAAATCTCGTCGTGGAATTCGATGTTGATCGCTTCGGAATGGCCGACGAACACCGGCACCCGGACACAGGTGGCGCTGACCTTGATCTTGGGATCGAGGATCTTCTTGGTCTCGACCACCATCTTCCACTCTTCCTTGGTCGAACCGTCGTCCAGGAAGCTGTCGATGTGCGGGATCACGTTGAACGCGATCTGCTTGGTGAACGTCTTGGCTTCGGCGGGATCGCCGACGAAGATGTTGCGGCTCTGCTCGAACAGCTCGTCCATGCCGACCTTGCCCGCGCCCGATACCGACTGGTACGTCGCGACGACGACGCGCTTGATCTTCGCGAAATCGTGCAGCGGCTTGAGCGCGACGACCATCTGCGCGGTCGAGCAATTCGGGTTGGCGATGATGTTGCGCACCGTATAGCCGTCGATCGCCGCGGCATTCACCTCGGGCACGATCAGCGGCACGTCCGGGTCCATCCGGTAGAGCGACGAATTGTCGATCACGGTGCAGCCGGCGGCGGCGAACTTGGGTGCATAGACCTTGGTCGCCTCGCTGCCGATCGCGAACAGCGCCATGTCCCATCCGGCGGGATCGAAATGCTCGATGTTCTGCACTTTGAGCATCTTGCCGGTGTCGCCATATTCGATCTGCTCGCCCTGGCTGCGGCTCGACGCCAGCACGGCGATCTCGTCGGCGGGAAATTCGCGCTCGGCGAGGATGTTGACCATCTCGCGCCCGACATTGCCCGTCGCGCCCGCGACCACCACCCGATAACCCATGAAACCCTCCACTCTGCACGCGCGCCCCTATCCGCGTTGCGCGGGAAGGTCCATCGGCTTTCCTAATCGTGCGTGCTGACCTGCCACGTGGCGTGCTCGATCCCGTGGACCTTGGCGAGATGCGCGACCAGCGCGTCGAGTTCGACATCCGCGACATTGGTGCCGACCAGTGTTGCGACCAGCGCGACAGTGTCCTCGCCGCGATCGTGCGTCGCAAGGTCGGCGACCGGCAGCTTGATGTCCTCCAGATGTTCGACCAGCAGATCGCCCATCGGCCCCGCCTGATGCACGTCGACGGTGATGGTGACGCTATAGGTCGCCTCGACCGCGCCGCCGGCGAAGGGGATGCGGTTGATCGCATCGACCAGCGGGCGCAGCGCGGTGTTGGCGAACAGCACGACGACCGTCAGCAACACCGCCTCCGCGACCATGTCCGATCCCGCGATCGCTCCCACCGCCGCCGAACACCACAAGGTCGCCGCGGTGTTGAGCCCGCGGACGTTCATGCCTTCCTTCATGATGACGCCGGCGCCGAGAAAACCGATCCCCGACACCACATAGGCGATCACCCGGATCGACTCGACGTCGCCGCCCAGTCGCTGGCCGAGGTCGACGAACGCCGCCGCCCCGATCGCGACCAGCGCGTTGGTGCGCAACCCTGCCGTACGCTGCCGATATTGCCGTTCCGCGCCGATCGCGGTGCCCAGCACGAAGGCGGTGACATAGCTGACCAGCGTGTCGAGAAACGGCCACAGGTGGAACAGGGTCAGGAAGCGCATGGCGCGCCCTTAGCGCTTCACGGCGGCGTCCGCATGACGCCGCCGTGACGGTCACGTCACCGCGCCGGCCTGTTCTTCACGTTGCGATCGAGGAACTCCAGGATCGTGCCCCACAGATGCTCGCTGATCCCCGGTCCGGCGACCCGGTGGGTGTAGCCGGGGTAGAACATCATCTCGAACGGGGTTTCGGTCGCCTGCATCCGCGCGACGACCTTGGTCGAATTGTCGAGGAACACATTGTCGTCCGCCATCCCGTGGATCAGCAGCAGCGGATCGCGGATCTTCGACGCATCCTCGACCGCCGCCGACGAGGCATAGCTTTTCGGGTCCTTCGCCGGGTCGCCCAGATAGCGCTCGGTATAATGGGTGTCGTACAGCTGCCAGTCGGTCACCGGCGCGCCCGATACCGCCGCCGCATAGATGCCGGGCGTCTTCTCCAGCATCTTCAGCGACATATAGCCGCCGTACGACCAGCCATAGGTCGCGATCCTGCTGCCATCGACGAACGGCAGCGTCTTGAGGTAATTGGCGCCGGCCAGCTGATCCTCGACCTCCACCGTGCCCATCGCATGATAGATCTGGTCCTCGAACGCCTTGCCGCGATTGTACGAACCGCGGTTGTCGATCTTGAAATAGATATAGCCCTGATCGACCAGAAACTGCGGCAGCGCGCCCTGCCAGCCGCGCGTCACCTGCTGGCCGGTGCCCGGACCGCCGTAATGTTCGAAGAACACCGGATAGGTCTTGCCCGCGACCAGCGGCGGCGTGATCATCTCCCAGTACAGCGTCGTGCCGTCGGCTGCCTTGATCGTGCCGAATTTGGTCGCCTGATGGCTTTGCAGGAACGGGTAATAGGGATGGCCCGGCACCACCGCATTCTCGTTGATCCAGGCGATGCGCTTGCCGGCGGTGTCGGCCATATAGACCTGCGTCGGCTGGGTCGGGTTCGACCGCGACACGATGAACCGGCTCGCCGCCGCATCCATCGTCGCGCTGTTGGTCCAGCCGAGCTCGGTCAGCCGCGTGATGACGTTCGGCCGCGCGACATCGACCGAATACAGGTGCTGCTCCAGCACGTCGTCCTTGGTGCCGAGGAAGTACAAACGCCCTTTAGCCTCGTCGACGCCGGCAAGGCCGGTCACCACCCACGGCCCCTTGGTCAGCTGCGTCCACTTGCCGCCCGGCATCCAGCGATACAGGTGCCCGTAGCCGTCGCGCTCCGATCGCCAGATCAGGCTGCCGTCCTTCATCGGCTTGTAGTCGTCGCTCAGGTTCAGCCAGCTTCTCGCGCCCGATTTCTCGGTGAACATCACGCTCGCCTTGCCCGTCTCCGGATCGACGCGCAGCATGTCGAGCGTCTTCTGATCGCGACTCTCGCGCTGCACCAGCAGCGTCCTCCCGTCCGGCGTCCAGTCGACCCGCGCCAGATAGATGTCCGGGTCGGACCCCAGGTCGACCTTCACCTGACCCGTTCCGTCCGGCCGCATCACGTACAGTTCGACCAGCACGTTGGGCGTGCCCGCGGCGGGATAGCGCTGTTCGTAGGTCTTGGTGCCGGTCGCGCCGATCGAGGCGCGGGTCGCGACATGGACCGGCGCCTCGTCGAACTTCTCGACCGCGATGTGGCGTTCGTCGGGCGACCACCAATAGCCGGTGCGGCGGTGCATTTCCTCCTGCGCGACGAACTCCGCCTCGCCGAAGTGGATCGTGCCGCCGCCGCCCTGCGTGATCGCGCGGGCGTCTCCCCCGGCCAGCGGCTGCGCGAACAGGTTCTGGTCGCGCACGAAGCTGACATAGCCGCCCTTGGGCGAGACGATCGGGTTCAGCTCGCCGCCCGGCGTCGCGGTCAGCCGGCGGACCTTGCCGTCGAGCGAGGCGAGGTACAGGTCGCCGTCCAGCGGCACCAGGATCGACCGGCCGTCGGGCGCGAAGTCATAGGCGACGATCCCCTTGGATCCGCCGATGCGCGCACGCTCGCGCTGCATCTTTTCGGCCTCGGACAGCTCGGCACCGGAGCCGACCTTCTTGCTGTCGACCAGCATCCGCTCGGCGCCGGTGCGGGTGTCGCGCGCCCACAGGTCTGTGCGCTCCTTTTCGTCGGCGCGCGGGCGCAGGAAGGTGAGCAGACTGCCGTCCGGCGACAGGCGCACGCCGCGCGGCTGCGATCCGGACAGGTCGGGGCTGCCGAACACCCGCGCCAGCGTCAGGTCGCCCGCCTTCGCCGCGACCAAGCCGCGCCGCGGCGCCGCCTGCGCGTCCGCTTCAGCGCTCAATGCCATGCCCGCCACCGACGCGAGCGCCACGCCCAGGATCCATCCCCGCATACACCTTCTCCGAACAACGTTGCGTCGTTCTTACGGCACGGTCCGGCGGCGTAAAGGTGCATTGAGACAGGGTTACCGCCTCATCAACCCCGTCTTTACGCGGTTCGGTATAGGTGCAGGCATGACAAGGGCCGTGTCGCACCGGATGGGCGGGCGACATCAGCATCCCCGGGGTAACATGTTGGACACGGCACAGACTGGCTGGCACTCGAAAGCATGGGACCTGGTGGCCCAGCTGGGTGACGCCGACGGCAGCGCCGCCCATCCCCATCTGGCGTTGCTCATCTCGCCCGCCGCGACCGCGCGCGATCTGTCGGACGCCATCCACACGCTGTGCGCCGTGCATGGCGATCATCCCGGCGTCGCGGCACAGGCGCGCATCCACTGCGTCCAGCCCGATGCCTGCGCCTGGCTCGACGCGGTCGCCGACGCCTTCGTCGCCGAACGCGCCTATATCGCGCATCTGTCCGCTGCCGCCGGCCCGCTCCCCTCCACGCCGGGTCAGGCACAGACCGACGCCGCGCTGATCGCCAGCCGCCACGCGCTCGACATGCTGGCCCGTTCCGAACGCCGCGGCTGCGCGACCGGGGCCGTCGCCGCGCTGGTGCAGGACTGGGCGACGATCCGGCTGTTCCTCGATCGTGCCGCGGTGCGCTTCGGCGTCGAACCGGTGCCTGCGACCTTCCCGGCGGAGGGCGACTCCATCAGCAGCGTCGCGACGCTGGGCGGCACGCCCGCCACCGAACGCGCCATCGGCTTCGGCGCGCAGCAATTGTTCGCCCAGCATCGTGCGATCTGGGACCTCCTCGAAGCGCGCGCCTCCGCCCGCGAAGCCTGACGCTTGCGCGCCGCGCGGCAATCGGCCAACGCAATACCCGACATTCGAAATCGGGAACGGCCATGAAGCGCTTCGAAGGTACGCAAAGCTATGTCGCCACCGACGACCTGAAGGTCGCGGTCAACGCCGCGGTCACGCTGCGCCGGCCGCTGCTGGTCAAGGGCGAACCCGGCACCGGCAAGACCGTGCTGGCCTATGAGATCGCCAAGGCGACCGGGGCCGAGCTGATCGAATGGAACGTCAAATCGACGACCAAGGCGCAACAGGGCCTGTACGAATATGACGCCGTCGCCCGGCTGCGCGACGGCCAGCTCGGCGACGAGCGGGTGCACGACATCGCCAACTACATCCGCCGCGGCAAATTGTGGGAGGCGTTCACCCGTCCGACGCCGCCCGTCCTGTTGATCGACGAGATCGACAAGGCGGATATCGAGTTTCCCAACGACCTGTTGCAGGAACTCGATCGCATGGAATTCCACGTCTACGAGACGAAGGAGACGGTGCGCGCGGTCGAACGCCCGATCGTGGTGATAACGTCGAACAACGAAAAGGAACTGCCCGACGCCTTCCTGCGCCGCTGCTTCTTCCACTACATCAAGTTCCCGGACCGCGACACGATGCAGGCGATCGTCGACGTCCATTTCCCCGGCATCCAGAAGATCCTCGTCAGCAAGGCGATGGACATCTTCTACGACGTTCGCGACGTCCCCGGCCTCAAGAAGAAACCGTCGACCAGCGAATTGCTCGACTGGCTGAAACTGCTCCTCCACGAGGATATGCCGCTCGACGTCCTCCAGAACCGCGATCCGACCAAGGCGATCCCGCCGCTTCACGGCGCGCTGCTCAAGAACGAACAGGACATCATGCTGTTCGAACGCCTCGCCTTCATGGCGAAACGCCAGAACCGATAGGCGATCTTCCGGTCATCGGAAGGACGACGGCGAGACGGTAGGGAGACCGTGCCTTCTCATCCCATTGCTATCCGCCCGTTCGCTCGACGCCCTCCGCTTCCGTCATCCCGGCGAACGCCGGGACCCATGGAGGCACCTTGGCGGCTGGTTCCCGTAGCGCCGATGGCGCGCTGTCCATGGGTGCCGGCATTCGCCGGGATGACGGACGAAAAGCGTTACGCACATCGCACAGCAGCCGCCCGGCACCTCGTTCCGCCCCCGCAACGACCGGCAACATTTTGCCGCTTTCATGTCTGTTTAACCACGTTTCCCAACCGGCTGGTCACCGCGTCGCGGTTAAGTGTTGGTCATGCGGGGCTTTCTTCCCAGATGCGGCATGTTGGCCGCTGCAACGGCAGCGGCAATACTGCTTGCCGGACCAGCGCACGCGGCGGCCGGGCTGCTCGATTACGTCGGCCAATGCGTGCCCTTCGCGCGCGCCGCCTCCGGTATCCAGATCTACGGCGATGCCTGGACCTGGTGGGATCAGGCATCGGGCCGCTACGATCGCGGCCATGCCCCGCGGGTCGGCTCGGTCATCGTCTTCGCCAAGACCGCGCGCCTGCCGATGGGCCATGTCGCCGTCGTCAGCCGCGTCGTCGAGAGCCGCGTCCTGATGCTCACCCACGCCAACTGGTCGCGCCAGAACGGCGAACGCGGCCACGCCGAACAGGACGTCACCCTGTACGATGTGTCGCCCGACAACGACTGGAGCGAGGTCAAGGTCTGGTATCGCGACGTCGACGGCCTCGGCGGCGGCATCTACCCGGTGAAGGGCTTCATCTACGGCGGACACCCCTCGCCGCAACTCACCAGCCGCAATCCGGACTATGTCGGCGCGTTGATCGACGCCTACGTTCCGCGCTAGGCTTTCGCACCCCCTATCCCGCCTTTCGCAGCTATGCCAAACCCCTGGCCGACACACGCCAAGGGAACCCATATGCGCGCCCTCCTCACCGCCTCCCTGCTCGCCCTGATCGCCGCCACCGGCGCGCCCGCGCAGCAGCTGACCTCCGACATCCCGAAGGATTTCCGCCAGTCCGACATGCACGCCGACTTCGAGCGGCGCGAGGTCGAGATCCCGATGCGCGACGGGGTCAAGCTCCACACCGTCATCGTCCAGCGCAAGGGGCTGACCGGCGCCCCGATCATCCTGCAACGCACGCCCTATGGCGCGGACGGCGCCAGCAAGCGCGGCGCCAGCCCGACGCTGGCGATGAACGTCCGCCCCGCCGACCTGATGCTGCTCGACGCCGGCTATATCCGCGTCTGGCAGGATGTGCGCGGGAAGTATGGATCGCAGGGCGTCTACGTCAACGAACGCCCGCTGATCGGCCCGCTCAACGGCACCGGGGTCGATCACAGCACCGATGCCTATGACACGATCGACTGGCTGGTGAAGAACCTCAAGAACAGTAATGGCCGGGTCGGCATCACCGGCACCAGCTACGACGGCATGATGGCGGCGATGGCGCTGGTGAAACCGCACCCTGCGCTGAAGGCGGCGGTGCCGATGAACCCGGTGATCAACACCTGGATGGGCGACGACGATTTCCACGGCGGCGCCTACCGCATGGTCGGCTACGATTATTACTACAGCCAGGATACCGCCAAGGGCAGCAACGGCGACCTGTGGCGCGACGATTACGACGATTACAACACCTTCCTGAAAGCCGGCTCCGCGAGCGGGTTCGTGAAGAGTCGCGGGCTCGAACAATTGCCTGTCGCGCAGCGGCTGCACGACCATCCGACCTACGACGCCTATTGGCAGGCGCAGGCGCTCGAAACGATCCTCGCCAAACAGCCGCAGACGGTGCCCACCTTGTGGGTCGCCTCGCAATGGGATCAGGAGGACATGTACGGCGCGGTGGCCGCATATGAGGCGGTGAGCAAGGTCGATCCAAACCACGTCAACCACCTCGCGATCGGCCCCTGGGCGCATGGCGGCGCCAACGGCGACGGATCGACGCTGGGGGCGATCCGCTTCGATGCCGACACCGCCTTGTGGTTCCGGCGCAACGTGCTGCTGCCCTTCTGGGACGCGGCGCTCAAGACCGACATGCAGGCGGTTACCGCCCCGCTCGCCCCGGTCACCGCGTTCCAGACCGGCACCAATCGCTGGCAGAGCCTGCCCGGCTGGCCGCTCGCCTGCGCCACCGGGTGCGCTGCGCCGATGCAGCGCCTGTACCTCGCCGGCGGCGGCGGCCTCACCCGATCGGCGCCCACCGTCGCGGGCAGCGACAGCTATGTCAGCGACCCGGCGAAACCCGTGCCCTATCGCCTGCGTCCGATCCGCCCCACCTATGCCTCGGGCTCGACATGGCGGCAGTGGCTGGTCGACGATCAGCGTCCCTTCTCCGACCGCACCGATGTGCTCGTCTACCAGACCGAACCGCTGACGCAGGCGGTCGCGATCTCCGGCGCGGCGGCGGTCGATCTCGTCGCCAGCACCACCGGGACCGACGGTGACTTCGTCGCCAAGCTGATCGACGTCTACCCGGCCGAATATGGCGAAAAGCCGGAACTGTCGGGCTATCAGCTGCCGGTCGCGATGGACGTGCTGCGCGGTCGCTATCGCAACAGCTTCTCTCAGCCCGAACCGATCCCCGCGGGGCAGATGACCGGCTATCGCATCGTCCTGCCCAACGCCAACCACGTCTTCCTGCCCGGTCACCGTATCATGGTGCAGGTGCAGTCGAGCTGGTTCCCGCTCTACGATCGCAACCCGCAGACCTACGTCCCCAATATCTTCGACGCCAAGGCCGCGGACTTCCGGAAGGCGACCGTCGCGGTCGCCCACGGCGGCGCGCAGCCGAGCTACGTCGAACTCCCGGTGGTGGACGCGCGCTAGGCGCCCCTCCACCCGGAGCCACGCACCCCCTGTCCTACAAGGCCGGACAGGCGTACCATCCCCGCATGACCGCCACCGCGCCCTCGCCCCGCACCTTCGCGACAGCCGCGTCGGGGGCGCGATTCCGAACCGGACGTAGTGGCAACTTCGGCAACTTCCGGGGCGCGAATCGATGTTCCTGAACTTCCTCGACGCGCTGCGCGCCGCCGGCATCCCCGCCAGCCTCAAGGAGCATCTGATCCTGCTGGAGGCGCTCGACGCCGACGTGATCGACCGGACACCCGAATCCTTCTACTATCTCGCCCGCGCCACCTACGTGAAGGACGAGGGGCTGCTGGACCGGTTCGACCAGGTCTTCGCCAAGGTCTTCCACGGCATCGCCACGACCTTCGGCACGCAGGCGGCCGACATTCCCGCCGACTGGCTGAAGGCGGTCGCCGAAAAATACCTGACCGCGGAAGAGATGGAGCAGATCAAGTCGCTCGGCTCCTGGGACGAGATCATGGAGACGCTCAAGAAGCGCCTCGAGGAACAGCACGGCCGGCATCAGGGCGGCAACAAGTGGATCGGCACCGGCGGCACCAGCCCTTATGGCAACGGCGGCTACAATCCCGAAGGCGTCCGCATCGGCGGCGAGAGCAAGCACGGCCGCGCGCTGAAGGTGTGGGACCAGCGCGAATTCAAGAACCTCGATTCGACGCGCGAACTCGGCACCCGCAACATCAAGGTGGCGCTGCGCCGCCTGCGCCGCTTCGCCCGCGAAGGCGCGGCGGACGAACTCGACATCGACGGGACGATCGACGGCACCGCGCGGCAGGGCTGGCTCGACGTGCGCATGCGGCCGGAACGCCGCAATGCGGTGAAGCTGCTGCTGTTCCTCGACGTCGGCGGCTCGATGGACCCATGGGTGAAGCTCTGCGAGGAACTGTTCAGCGCCGCGACCGCCGAATTCAAGAACCTCGAATTCTTCTACTTCCACAACTGCCCCTATGAAGGCGTGTGGAAGGACAACCGCCGCCGCTTCGCCGAACGCACGCCCTTATGGGACGTGCTCCATAAATTCGGCCATGACTACAAACTGGTGTTCGTCGGCGATGCGTCGATGAGTCCCTATGAGATCACCCATCCCGGCGGCTCGGTCGAACATTCGAACGAGGAAGCGGGCGCGGTGTGGATGCAGCGGCTGACCAACACCTACCCCGCCGCCGTCTGGCTCAACCCCGTGCCCGACACGCAATGGGGCTACAGCCAGTCGATCCGGATCCTGCGCGAACTGATGACCGACCGCATGTACCCGCTGACGCTGGCGGGGCTCGACGATGCGATGCGCGAACTCACCCGCAAACGCTAAAGGGAGAATGACGATGCGTTACCTGATCCTGTGTGCCGCGCTGCTGCCCGCCATCGCTGCGGCGCAGCCGGCGACGAAATCCACCAAGCCGCCGAAGGCGAAGTGCGAGGCCCCCGGCGTACGCCAGGTCGACGGCGTGCAACGCCCCGGCCTCCATAAACTGGGCGATCTGCCCCCGGCGAAACCGATCTACACCGTCCTGCGCGAAATCGACGGCTGCCCCAAACCGGTGAGCGTGCCGGTGCGTTGAGAGCGCTGACTTCCTGCGGCTCTTTCCGTCATCCCGGCGAACGCCGGGACCCATGGTTACGAGCGGCGGCTGATGCGCGCTCCATCCAAATCACGCTTCCATGGATTCCGGCGTTCGCCGGGATGACGGGCAGGGCAATGGGATTGGTGACGGGGAAGCGATCAAACCCGGCTCACCACCCCGCCCGCCATCGGCTCGCCAACCCCCGTCGTCCCCGGAAAGCTGATCGGCAGCCCCTGCAACGTCCGCACCGCCATATAGGCGAACCCTTCCGCCTCCATCGCATCGCCGTTCCAGCCCAATGCATCGCTCGGTTCGGGCACCAGCCCGGTACGCTCGCCGATCATCCGCAGCAGCGTCGGATTGTGCCGCCCGCCGCCCGCGACGATCAGCCGCCGCGGCCGCTCCGGCAGCCGGTCGATCGCCTCGTTGACGCTCGCCGCGGTGAAGGCGGTCAGCGTCGCCGCCCCGTCCGCCGCCGCCAGCCCGCGGGCGGGCTGGATGGTGAAATCGTTGCGGTCGAGGCTCTTCGGCGGCGCCATGTCGAAGAACGGATGGTCGAGCATGCCGGTCAGCACCGCCTCGTCCACCCGGCCCGCCGCCGCCAGCGTCCCGCCGTCGTCGAAGCGGGCACCGGTCTCCGCCTCGACCCAGCTGTCGATCAGCCCGTTGGCCGGCCCGGTGTCGAACGCCACCAGCCGGCCGTCCGCGCCGACGAAGGTGATGTTGCCGACGCCGCCCAGGTTGAGCACCGCGACGGGCAGGTCGAGCCCGGCGACCAGCGCGGCATGATAGACCGGCAACAGCGGCGCACCCTGCCCGCCCGCCGCCACGTCGGCGCTGCGGAAATCGCTCACCACGGTGATCCCGGTGGCGCGGGCCAGCACTGCACCGTCGCCGATCTGCCACGTCCAGCCGCGATCGGGCCGATGCGCCACCGTCTGGCCGTGATAGCCGATCACGTCGATGACACCCGCCTCGACGCCGGCCTCCCGCAGCAGCTTGTGCACCGCAAAGGCGTGCGTCCGGTCGATCAGATCGCTCGCCGCGACCAGATCGGGGCTGGCCCGCGGCCGATCGAACGTCAGCGCCAGCGCCGTAGCCGCGGCAAGCTGCGCCCGCGCCGCGTCGGAATAGGGCTCACCCCGAAACGCGACCGGTCTGACCATCCCCGCGCCGTCCGTCTCGATCAGCGCCGCATCGATTCCGTCGAGCGACGTTCCGGACATCAACCCTATTGCCAGCATAAGCGAAACTCCCCGCGCCGCTCTGCCCCGCGTCCTCCGGGCTGTCGAGCGCCGCCGGAAACCGATGCGACGAACGCCAGCTATCCCGCCCCGAACCGCTTCTGTTCCGACGCCATCTGGCGAACGGACGCGAAAACGGCTATGGGAGCGCCTCTCATGGCAACTCGTCTCCCTTCTCCGCCGCGTGTCGGCATGGTGTCGCTCGGCTGTCCTAAGAACCTGGTCGACAGCGAACGCATCCTCACGCAACTGCGCGCCGACGGCTACCAGATGTCCGCCGATTATGCCGGCGCCGACGTCGTGCTCGTCAACACCTGCGGCTTCCTCGATTCCGCCAAGGAAGAAAGCCTGGAGGCGATCGGAGAGGCGATTGCCGAGAACGGCCGCGTCATCGTCACCGGCTGCATGGGCAAGGAGGCGGACGTCATCCGCGCCCGCTTCCCGCAGGTGCTGGCCGTCACCGGCGCGCATCAATACGAACAGGTCGTCGAAGCGGTGCACGAGGCGGCGCCGGCGAACCTGTCGCCGTATATCGACCTGATCCCCGACGCCGGCCTGAAACTGACGCCGCGCCATTACAGCTACCTCAAGATTTCCGAAGGCTGCAACCACCGCTGCTCCTTCTGTATCATCCCCTCGCTGCGCGGCGATCTCGTCAGCCGCCGTCCCGATGCGATCCTGCGCGAAGCGGAAAAGCTGATCGAGGCCGGCACGCGCGAACTGCTGGTGATCAGCCAGGACACCTCCGCCTATGGCATCGACATCCGCAAGGAACCGCGGATGTGGAAGGGGCAGGAGGTGGTGCCGCACATGACCGACCTCGCCCGCGAACTCGGCAGGATCGCGGCCCCGGTGAACGGCTGGGTCCGCCTCCACTACGTCTACCCCTATCCGCACGTCGATCAGGTCATTCCGCTGATGGCCGAGGGGCTGGTGCTCCCGTATCTCGACATCCCGTTCCAGCATGCCGCCCCGTCGGTGCTCAAGCGGATGAAGCGTCCCGGCAACGATGCCAAGGTACTCAGCCGCATCCATCAATGGCGCGCGATCTGCCCGGACATCGCGATCCGCTCGACCTTCGTCGTCGGCTTCCCCGGCGAAACGGAGGCGGATTTCGAATATCTGCTCGACTGGCTCGACGAAGCGCAGCTCGACCGGGTCGGTGCGTTCCGTTTCGAACCCGTCGAAGGCGCGGCGGCCAACGCTTTGCCCGACCATGTGCCCGAAGCGCTCAAGGAAGAACGCTACCAACGCATCATGGAAAAGACCGCCGCGATCAGCGCGGCCAAGCTCGCCGCCAAGGTCGGCCGCACGCTGCCCGTCATCATCGACGAGGTCGGCGACGAAGGCGCCACGGGCCGCAGCCAGGCCGACGCGCCCGAGATCGACGGCCAGGTCTTCCTCCGCGACGCCGCCCATCTGACGGTCGGCGACATCGTGCCGGTCAGGATCGAGGATGCCGACGAACACGACCTCTACGGCGTTCCGGCATAAGCCCACCGCCCGGCCGGTGAGAGCGGCGAAGAACCGCTTTTCACCGGCCGCCTGTCTGTGGCAGCCTGCGGCGATGCAACTCAGGATCCTCGCCGCCCTCGCGCTCAGCGCCGCCCTGCCCGCCACGGCACAGGCCCAGTCCCTCACGCCGGCCGAACGGACCTTGATCGACAAGGTCGTGGCCGACGGGCTGGCCGCCACCGGCACGCCGTCCGCGCAGGTCGCGATCGTACGCGGCGGCAGGATCGTGCTGGTCAAGGCCTATGGCAAGCAGACCGATACCGCGTCCGCCCGCACCGACGCACCCTATCAGATCGCCTCGATCTCCAAGCAGTTCACCGCCGCCGCCCTCCTGCTGCTGGAGGACGAGGGCAAGCTGTCGATGGACGACACCGTGGCCAAATGGCTGCCCGGCGTCAGCGGCGGCGACCGTATCACGATCCGCCAGTTGCTCAGCCATACGTCCGGTCTGCAGGATTACTGGCCGCAGGATTACAGCTTCGAGGCGATGGAGAAGCCCGTAGCCCCGCAGGCGATCGTCGACCGCTGGGCCAAGAAGCCGCTCGACTTCGCACCCGGCACGCAGTGGCAATATTCCAACACCGGCTACGTCGTCGCCGGCCTCATCGCGGAAAAGGCGGCGGGCGAGCCGCTGCTGGCCTTCCTCCAACGCCGCATCTTCAAACCGCTCGGCATCACCGCCTATGATCAGGACAAGGCGGTCGGGGGCAGCTTTCCGATCGGCTATCATCGCAATGCACTCGGCCCCGTTCGCGCCGCCCCGCCGCCCGCCGAGGGCTGGCTGTTCGCCGCCGGCGAATTGTCGATGAGCGCGGGCGATCTCGCCAAATGGGACGTCGCCCGCCTCGACCGCACCGTTTTGCCCGCCGACGATTGGGCCGCGCAGGAAAAGCCCGTGCTGCTCGACGATGGCAGCACCACCAATTACGGTCTCGGCGTCAGCCTGGGGAAGCGCGCCGGCCAGCCCTATGTCGAACATAGCGGCGAAGCGGTCGGCTTCCTGTCCGAAAACATCGTCTTCCCCGAACAGAAGGCGGCGATCGTCGTCCTCACCAACGCCGACTTCGGCGATGCCTTCGTCGCGATCGCACAAGGGCTGGCCAAGGTCGTGCTGCCCGCCGCTGCGGATGCCGAGGAAGCGACGAAGACGAAGGCCGCACGCGCGATGTTCGATTCGCTGCGCAACGGCACGCTCGACCGCAAGTTGCTGACCGCCAACGCGTCTTATTATTTCACGCCGCAGGTGCTGGCCGACTACCGGTCCAGCCTAACCCCGCTTGGCGAACCGACGGCGTTCGAACTGGCGGGCAGCAAGCGGCTTCGCGGCGGCTTCGTTCAGCGGCGCTACACCGTCACCTATCCCAAGCAGAAGCTGTCCATCGGCACCTTCGCCGAACCCGACGGCAGGCAGCGGTACGAACAGTTTCTCGTCAGTCCCGCCAATTGAGCGACATCGCCTCGTCCACGCGTCCGGCCGGACCGGAACCGATGCCGGGTGCGCGCCGTGGAACGCCGTCGATCGCCGCCCGGCCACGCCGCGCTTCCGGACGGGTCGCACCCGGAACGACGCCCGGCGGCGATGGTTTGCGTCGTTGAACGCCCTCCCGAACACAGATCGTCCAGCCATGCCCGAGACCCTGCTCCAGCCCGATCGCGGCCAGCCCGCCCGCAGCATCGCGATCGTCGCACCCGATGCCTACGACGCGTGGCTCACCGCCCAGCCGCCCCGTATCCGCACCGCGCTCGCCGCACAGCGTTTCACGGGCAAGGCCAACAGCCACGCCATCTATGCCGACGACGACATCCATGCGGTGGTCGTCGCCGATGCGATGACCCCGTGGACGCTTGCCAGGGTCGTCGATGCCCTGCCTGCCGGCACCTACCGCGTCGCGGGTGAGGTCGGTGCCGCCGCGCTGGGTTGGCTGCTCGGGCAATATCGCTTCGAACGCTATCGCAAGGCAGAGGACGCGGGCGCCCGCATCCTCCTGACGTCCGACGCCGCCGGGATCGAAGACACGCTGCGCATTGCCGCCGCTACAAGCCTTGTGCGCGACATGGTCAACACCGGCGCCGGCGATCTCGGGCCCGCCGAACTCGAAGCCGCCGCCGAGCGGCTGGCCCGGCAGCATGACGCCGCGCTCACCGTCACCCGCGGCGATGCGCTCGCCACCGGCTATCCGATGATCCACGCCGTCGGACAGGCCGCGACGAAGGATCGCGCGCCGCGACTGATCGAGCTTGTGTGGGGCGATCCCGCCCACCCGCGAATCGCAATCGTCGGGAAAGGCGTGGTGTTCGATACCGGCGGTCTCGACATCAAGCCATCCGCGGGCATGCGGCTGATGAAGAAGGACATGGGCGGGGCGGCCCATGCGCTGGCGCTTGCCAGCCTTGTCATGGCCGCCCGCCTGCCGGTGCGGCTCCACCTGCTGATCCCTGCGGTCGAGAATGCCATTGCCGGCAATGCCTTCCGCCCCGGCGACGTATTGCGCACCCGGCTGGGACCCACGGTCGAGAATACCAATACCGATGCCGAAGGGCGACTGATCCTGGGCGACGCGCTCACCCGCGCCGGTGAGGAATCCCCCGAACTCATCCTCGATTTCGCCACGCTGACGGGCGCGGCCCGCGTCGCGCTCGGCCCCGACCTGCCGCCGCTCTTCACCGACGACGAGGCGCTCGCCGCCGACCTGCTGGCTGCTGGTATGGCGCAGGACGACCCGCTCTGGCGCCTGCCGTTGTGGGACGCCTATGACGAGATGCTGAAGTCCGACATCGCAGATATGGTCAATGCACCGGATGGCGGCTTCGCCGGAGCGATCACCGCGGCGCTGTTCCTGCGTCGCTTCGTGCCGAAGGGCGTGGCCTGGGCCCATATGGACGTGTTCGCCTGGCGCCCCGCCGCGAAGCCGGGCCGGCCGAAGGGCGGCGACGCCTACGCACTGCGCGCCTGCTATGCCATGTTACGGCAACGCTACCCGCGCTAGGCGCTCACCGGTCGATTGTGGGCGGATCGATGTCCCATTGCTGGTCGCGCAGCACCGTGGAGCGCACCGGCCGGCCGCTCGCGTCGCGCCAGGGATCGTAGCGGAAGCGCTTCTCGATCGCGGCGCAGGTCGCCTGGTCCATCAGCGCGTTGCCACTCGACCTCGCGATCTGGCACCCCGTCACCCGTCCGTTCATCTCGACCCGATAGCGTACGCCGACCACCCCGCGAAAACCCGTGTCGAGGATCGCATCCGGGATATCGGAGCCCTTGATCCGTCCGTTGATCAGCCGCGGCACCCGTTCCAGACCGCTGCCGTCGCCATCGCCGTCACCACCCGCACCATTGCCGTCACCGATGCCGCCTGCCCCCGTGCCCGGTCCCGCACGATCCGACGCGCCCGACGTCCCCTGCGCGCCGACATTCGCCACCGGCGCGACGACGATCGGCGGCGGCGGTGCGAGCTGGATCACCGGCACCGGTGCCGTGACCTCGGTCGCCTTCGATCGCAGGTTCGGCGGCGACGCCCGGCCGCTCGGTCGATTCACCTTCTTGGGAGGCGGGATCACGCGCTCGGGCGGCGGCGGCTCCGGCGCGACGACGAAGGTCGCCAACGCCTGTTGAATGGCGGCGGGCGCACCGTGAAACGCCAGCCCCAGCACCAGGGCATACCCCAGCGCCACGACAATGACGGCGGTCGCCACCGCCGCGCCCAGCCGTTCGCGCCATTCAGTGTGGATGCCTGTCACCATCCCGAGATGATGCGCGCGCCAGCCTTTCGCAACGCTGACCGGTGGCATGCCTCCTTCAGAGTCGCGCCGCAGCTTCGATGATCGGCACGAACTTCGCGGCCGTCAGGCTGGCCCCGCCGACCAGCGCACCATCGACGTTTTCACACGCCAGGATCGTTGCCGCATTGTCGCCCGTCACCGATCCGCCGTAGAGGATGCGAACGCCATCGGCGGCATCGCCGATAAGCATGCGCAGCTTCGCGCGCGCGATCGCATGGATCGCCGCGATCTGCTCCAGCGTCGGTGTCCGGCCGGTGCCGATCGCCCAGCGCGGCTCGTAAGCGAGCGTGAACCAGCTGCCATCCGCGTTGTCCGGCACCGATTTCTCGATCTGCGCCTGCACTACCCGTTCGGCGCGGTCGGCATCGCGTTCGGCTTCGGTTTCGCCACAGCATGATATGACATGCAGCCCGCGCTTGTGCGCAGCCGCTGCCTTCGCCCAGGCGTCGTGGCTGGTTTCACCCTGGTCCATGCGCCGTTCGCTGTGACCGACGATCGCAAAGCGCGCGCCCGCCTCGACCACCATCGCCGCCGAAACGCAGCCGGTGTGCGCGCCGCTGTCCGCCTCGTGCACGTCCTCTGCGCCGATCGCCAGTGCCGGCACGCGTTCCGCGGCCGGGGCGATCAGCGTGAACGGCACCGCGACCGCGACATCGACGCCCGGCGCGGCGCCGGCTGCGGCGGCGATGCCGTCCAGCTCGACGAGCCCGGCGCGCGATCCGTTCATCTTCCAATTGCCTGCCACCAGCTTGCGCCGCATGCCGCGATCTCCTGTTTTACGTGTTAAACACGGGATGCCCGCCCGCGCGCTTGATGGCAAGCCGCTGCCCCCCTAAAGCGAGCGGCACGTATCAAGGGACGATCGGCCTTCCATGCTCAGTTTTTTCCGCCGGATCATCAATTCGAAGGCCGGCCTCGTCATCACCTTCATCGTGCTCGGCGTCATCGCGCTGGCATTCGCGGCCGGTGACATCACCGGCACCAGCGGCGGCCGGGCCGGTCTCTCCGGTGACAGCGTCGCGACCGTCGCGGGCGAAAAGATCAGCAGCACCGATCTGCGCGGTAACGTGCAGACCGAATTGCAGGCCGCCCGCCAGCAACAGCCCGCGGCGACCATGGCCGAACTGCTCGCCGCGGGCGGGCTGCAGTCGACGCTCGACCGGACGATCAACGGCATCGCACTCCAGGCGTTCGGTAGCGATCACGGCCTGGTCGTCAGCAAGCGCTCGATCGATGGCGTCATCGCCAGCATTCCGGGGCTGCGCGGTCCCAACGGCCAGTTCGACCCGACCAGCTACCAGCGCCTGCTCTCCGCGCAGAAATTGACCGATGCCAAGGTCCGCAGCGACATCGCGCGCGACATCGTCGCGCAGCAGCTGATGCTGCCGACGCAGGGCGCGACGCAGGTGCCGATGAAGGTCGCACTGCCTTATGCGTCGCTGCTGCTCGAAAAGCGCAGCGGACAGGTCGCTTTCGTTCCCGCCAGGGCGGTGGACACGGGCGCCGCACCGACCGACACCGAGCTCCAGGCCTTCTATCGTCGCAACGTCGCGCGCTACACGATCCCGGAACGCCGCGTCGCACGCTATGCGCTCGTCCTTCCCGATCAGGTCAAGGCACGCGCCACGCCGACGGACGCCGAAATCGCCGCCGCCTACAAGCAGCAGGCGACCCGCTTCGCCGCTGCCGAAAAGCGCACGATCAGCCAGGTCGTCGTCGCGGATCAGGCCGGCGCCAACGCGCTTGCCGCCAAGGTGAAGGGCGGCACCCCGATCGCCGATGCCGCGCGCGCCGCCGGCCTCGAACCCGCCGTGCAGACCGGCGTGACCAAGGCCGCTTACGCCGCGGTCAGCAGCGCCGCCATCGCCGACGCCGCCTTTGCCGCGCAGCGCGGGGCGACGATCGGCCCGGTTCGCGGTCCGCTCGGCTGGGTCGTGGCGAAGGTCGATTCGGTCGAACAATCCGCCGGCAAGACGCTGGATCAGGCGCGCCCCGAACTCGTCGCCGAACTGTCCAAGACCAAGCTGCAGCAGGTGCTGTCGGACATCCACGACCGGCTCGACGATTCGCTGGCGAAGAGCGCAACCTTCGATGAAGCGGTCGCGGACCAGAAGCTGTCCGCGCAGACCACGCCTGCCTTGCTGGCCAGCGGCGTCAACCCGGACGCACCCACGACCCCCGCCGATCCATCCGTCGCGGCGGTGATGGGCGCGGCGTTCCAGATGGCCGAGGGTGACCCGGCGCAGCTGGTGCCGGTCGGTGCCGAAGGTGGCTTCGCCGTCGTGGCGATCGGCCGCGTCGTGGGCGCTGCGCCACGTCCGCTGGCGCAGGTCCGCGACCGCGTCGCCGTGGATGTCGTCGCCGAACGCGCCCGCGCAGCCGCGCGCAAGCTGGCGACCGACATCCTCGCGAAAGTGAACAAGGGCATGCCACTCGCGCAGGCGATGGCATCCTCCGGCCGCGCATTGCCGCCGGTGCAGCAGGCCGGCGCCAGCCGCGCCCAGCTCGCCGCCGCCCAAGGCAACGTGCAGCCGCCGCTCGCGCTGATGTTCAGCATGACCAAGGGCGCCGCGAAGCTGCTCGAAGCGCCGAACAACGCCGGCTGGCTGATCGTGAAACTCGATCAGGTCATTCCCGGCAACGCCGCCGGGACACCGGAAGCCATTGCGGGCGCGCGCAGCACCATGGCGCGGTCGGTCGGGCGTGAATATGCCGAACAATTCGCCCGTGCGGTGCGCAACGCGGTCGGCGTCAAGACCGATGCCGCCGCGCTGGCGCGCGTTCGGGCCGACCTGTCCGGCGCCGGCAACTAGGCGATGGGCGATGCAGCGGCGATCCGGGCGCTCGCCGCCGGGCGGCCGGCTTTCGTCTGGCGCCGGCAGGTCGCGGACACCGATACGCCGGTCGCCGCCGCGCTCAAGCTGATCGAGCCGGGTCGCGGCGACTATCTGCTCGAATCGGTCGAGGGTGGCGCGACGCGGGGCCGGCACAGCGTGATCGGCCTCGCGCCCGATCTCGTGTTCCGCGCGCATGGTGACATCGCCGAAGTCAACCGCAGCTGGGCGACGGATCGCACCGCCTTCGCGCCCGCCGGCCAGCCCACGCTCGCCGCGTTGCGTGCGCTGGTCGCGGAGTGCCGCGGCGACGTGCCTGCCGACCTGCCGCGCGCGCTCGCCTGCCTCGTCGGCTATTTCGGCTATGAGACGATCGGGCTCATCGAACGGCTGGAGCAGCCCGCCGCCGATCCGCTCGGGCTGCCCGACATGCTGTTCGTGCGGCCGACGGTGATCTGCGTCTTCGACCGGCTTGCGGATGCGCTGTATCTGGTTGCGCCGGTCTGGCCCGATGGCGGCAGCGATCCGGCGGCACAGGTCGCCGCGGCGCAGGAGCGGCTCGACGCGACCGCCGCGCGCCTCGCTACCACGCCCCTGCCCGCGCCGGTCCGCGCTGATCCCGTCGATCTCGATTACACCCCTGCGGTGGCGCCCGAACGCTACGCCGCGATGGTGACCACGGCGCAGGACTATATCGCGGCCGGTGACATCTTTCAGGTCGTGCTGGCGCAGCGCTTCTCCGCCCCCTTCCCGCTGCCGCCGTTCGAATTGTATCGCAGCCTGCGCCGGATCAATCCGTCACCGTTCCTCTACCATCTCGACCTGCCGGGTTTTGCGCTGATCGGGTCGAGCCCCGAAATCCTGGTGCGCGTCCGGGATGGCCAGGTCACCATCCGGCCGATCGCCGGCACGCGCCCGCGCGGCAAAACCGCGGCGGAGGACGAGGCCAACCGCGACAGCCTGCTCGCAGATCCTAAGGAACGCGCCGAACACCTGATGCTCCTCGACCTCGGCCGCAACGACGTCGGTCGCGCCGCCGCGCCGGGCTCGGTCCGCGTGACCTCCAGCTACGGGGTGGAACTTTACAGCCACGTCATGCACATCGTCTCGAACGTCGTTGGCGACCTTTCGCCCGCGCGCGATGCGATCGACGCGCTGTTTGGCGGATTTCCCGCCGGCACGGTGAGCGGCGCGCCCAAGGTCCGCGCCTGTCAGATCATCGCCGAGCTGGAGCCCGAACGCCGTGGCGCGTACGCCGGCGGGGTCGGCTATTTCTCGCCGGACGGAGCGATGGACTCCTGCATCGTGCTGCGCACCGCAATCGTGAAGGACGGCACCATCCATGCGCAGGCAGGTGCCGGGATCGTCGCCGACAGCGTGCCGGCCTATGAACAGCGTGAATGCGAAGCGAAGGCGGGGGCGATCCTCGCCGCCGCCCGCGACGCGGTCGCGCGGGCAGCCGCGCCTACATTCGGCCAATAGGCCTTGGCGCGACCTGCCCGCTGATAAGTCAGGGCACCTGCGCGTTTGCATCGCGCTGCGCCCGGCGCTCCGCAGCCCATTGGCGGTTGGTCGCGAGCGCACAGCCGCTCTGCCCGCCGGTGCCGACCGGCGAACACGTGTCCGGCAAGCCGCCAGCGACGCGACTCACCTGCTCCTGCGTCGCCACCCGATTGCCCCAGGCCTGGTTCTGCGCGGCGATCGGGCCATTGTCCCGCAAGGCCTTCGGGATGCGATACGGCTGGTCCAGCGTGGAACAGACGACGATCTCCGTATCGCTGCTCTGGGGGCATTTCTGTCCCGCTCCCAGGGTCACGCTGCGCACGCGCTGCGGCGGCGTGCCGCCGTCCGCGCTCGGGGCGGTCTGGGCCGTTCCGATCGCGGGTAGCGCGATCAGGGCGACGAAAAGCAACGGGCGGAACATGACAGGCGTCTCCTTTGCGAGGCTCAACGTGCAGGCGACGCAGTTTCTCCCGGCGCGCGACACCGATCGGTCTTAAACCAGCGGACATTGCTACAGGATTGCAGCCACGCAACAGACGTTGCACCCACGTGACCATCGGCTATGGCGAGCCAATGATCCTCGTCGTCGACAATTACGACAGCTTCACCTGGAACCTCGTCCACTACCTTATGGAGTTGGGCAGCGAGGTCGAGGTGGTGCGCAATGATGCAATTTCCGCAGGGCAGGCGCTGTCTTCGGGTGCGCAGGCCTTCCTGATCTCGCCCGGCCCCTGCACGCCGACCGAGGCGGGGGTCAGTCTCGACCTGGTTGCCGCCGCCGCCGACGCGGGCCGGCCGCTGCTCGGCGTGTGCCTGGGGCATCAGGCGATCGGCCACCATTTCGGCGGACGCGTGGAGCGCGGCGGGCTCATGCACGGCAAAACCTCGCCGGTGATCCACGACGGCACCGGCTTGTTCCAGGATCTGCCTTCGCCGTTCACCGCGACCCGCTATCACAGCCTGATCGTCAACGACGTGCCCGCGCCCTTGGTCGTCAACGCCCGCGCGGCCGACGGCAACGTGATGGGCTTCCGCCACGAAAGCCTGCCGATCCACGGCGTCCAGTTCCACCCCGAGAGCATCGCCACCGAACACGGCCATGCGATGCTCGCCAATTTCCTGCGCATCGCCGGCATTCCGGTGAGGGAAGCGGCATGACGGTCATGAGGCTGCTGCCCGACGCGGCCACGCCGCTGTCGCGGGAGACGGCGGCACAGGCGTTTGCCGACATCCTCGACGCGCGCGTTTCCGAAACGGCGATCGGCGACTTTCTGATCGCGCTGTCCGATCGTGGCGAGACGAGCATCGAAATTGCCGAGGCTGCGCGCGCCTTGCGCGAACGGGTCATCCCGATTGCCGCGCCGGCGGGCGCGATCGACGTCTGCGGCACGGGTGGCGACGGCCACCACACCCTCAACGTCTCGACCGCCGTCGCGCTGGTCGTCGCGGCTTGCGGCGTTCCTGTCGCCAAGCACGGCAATCGCGCCGCCTCGTCGAAGGCGGGTGCCGCGGACACGCTGGAGGCGATCGGCCTCGACATGACGATCGCCGGCGCTACGGCGGAAGGCAGCCTTGCCGATCTCGGCATCGCCTTTCTCTTTGCCGCCAACCACCATCCGGCCATGGCCCGGATCACCCCGATCCGCCGCCGCATCGGCAAGCGGACGATCTTCAACCTGATGGGACCGCTCGCCAATCCCGCTCGCGTCGAACGTCAGCTGATCGGCATCGCCCGCCCCGATTATGCCGGCCTGTATGCCGAGGCGCTGGAGCAGCTCGGCACCGTCAGCGCCTCGGTGATCTCCGGTGAGGAAGGGCTGGACGAACTCTCTACCGCCGGCGCCAGCGTTGCGGTCAACGTCGGCAGCGCTCGCCTTCCCCGGCGGATCCTGCCCGAAGATGCGGGGCTGCCGCGCCATCCACTCGCCGCCATCCGCGGCGGCGATCCGGCGTATAACGCCGCCGCGCTGCGCCGCCTGCTCGACGGGGAGCACGGGGCCTATCGCGATGCGGTGCTGCTCAACGCCGCTGCCGCGCTCGTCGTTGCCGACCGGAGCGCAGACCTCACCGCCGGAGTACGCGCCGCTGCTGCCGTTCTTGACGATGGCAGCGCCGGCGCGCTGCTCGATCGCTGGATCGCTTACCGATGACCATCCTGTCCCGCATCATCGAAACCAAGCGTGCCGAAGTCGCCGCACGCAAGGCGACGACCAGTCTCGCCGAACTCGACGACCGTATCGCAGCGGTAACGAAGCCTCGCGGTTTCCGCGCCGCGCTGGATGCCAAGCCCGGGCACGCGCTGATCGCCGAGATAAAGAAGGCGAGCCCGTCCAAAGGCCTGATCCGCGCCGACTTCGATCCTCCCGCGCATGCCCGCGCCTATCAGGCGGGCGGCGCGGCCTGTCTGTCGGTGCTCACCGACGAGGAATGGTTCCAGGGCAGCGACGCCTATCTGGTCGCCGCCCGCGCCGCCTGCGACCTGCCGGTGATCCGCAAGGACTTCATGGTCGATCCCTGGCAGGCGACCGAAAGCCGTTCACTGGGCGCCGATGCCATTCTTATCATCGTCGCCGCGCTCGACGACAATCAGATGGCAGAAATCGAGGCGTCGGCGCTGGACTGCGGCATGGATGTTCTCGTCGAGGTGCACGACAGGCACGAATTCGATCGGGCGCTCAAGCTGAAGTCGCGGCTTATTGGTGTCAATAATCGGGATTTGCGCGATTTTAGCGTCGATTTCGCGCGAACGTACGAATTGCTGGACAAGGCGCCGCCGGGCTGCACCTTTGTCGCCGAAAGCGGCCTCAACACCCGTGCCGATCTCGACGCGATGGCGGAACGCGGCGTGCGCTGCTTCCTCGTCGGCGAAGCGCTCATGCGGCAGCAGGATGTCGAGGCGGCGACCCGCGCGCTGATCGGTCCGGCGCCTGCCGCGTGACCGGGCTCACGCACCTCGACGCCGACGGCGCCGCGCACATGGTCGATGTCGGCGGCAAGGCGGTGACCAGTCGCCACGCCGTCGCCACGGGGCATATCGCGATCGCACCCGATGCGCTGCAGGCGATCCGTGACGGCGCCGCGAAGAAAGGCGACGTGCTGGCAGTCGCCCGTGTCGCCGGCATCATGGCCGCCAAGAAGACGGCGGAGCTCATCCCTCTGTGTCATCCATTGCCACTCACCCGCGTCACGCTCGACCTCACGCCGGACGAACTGGGCATCGCCGCGACCGCCCTGGCGGCGACCGACGGCAAGACCGGGGTCGAAATGGAGGCGCTGACCGCCGTGTCCGTCGCGCTGCTGACGATCTACGACATGGCGAAGGCGATGGACCGCGGCATGACGATCAGCGGCATCCGCTTGCTGGAGAAGGCCGGCGGCAAGTCCGGCGACTGGCGGGCCTGACGCGATGGCGCTGTTGCCGATCGAAGAGGCGCAAGCCCGGCTGTTCGCGCTCGCCGTCCCGGTTCCGGTCGAGGACGTGCCGCTGGCACGCGCCGCCGGCCGCTGGGCCGCTGCGGACGTCCACGCCCGTCGCACCCAGCCCGCGACCGACCTGTCGGCGATGGATGGCTATGCGATCCGCTTCGCCGATCTGCCCGGCCCATGGACGCTGATCGGTGAAAGCGCGGCCGGCCGGCCCTTTGCCGGCGCGATCGACACCGGCCAGACGGTGCGCATCTTCACGGGCGCCGCAATGCCCGTCGGCGGCGACACGGTGATGATCCAGGAAGAGGTGACCGCCGCCGGCCCGGCCATCGCCCTCACCGGCGAAGGTCCGTCGTCGCCTGGCCGCAACACCCGCCGCCGCGGACTCGATTTCGACACGGGCGACCGGCTGGTCGCGCGCGGCGATCGGCTGAGCCCCGCCCGTATCGCCGTCGCCGCGACCGGTGGCGTCGCGACCTTGCCCGTCGGTCGCCGCGTCCGCGTCGCGATCTGCGCAACGGGCGACGAACTCGTCGAGCCCGGCCGCAGCGACGATCCCGTAGCTCTCCCCGAATCCAACCGCGCCATGCTCGCCGCATTGCTGGCGGACCTGCCCGTCGACCTCATAGACCTCGGCATCCTGCCGGACAAGCTCGACACGTTGCGCGACGCGTTCGCAGCGATCGACGCCGACCTGCTCGTGACCACCGGCGGTGCGTCGGTCGGCGACCACGACCTGGTCCGTCCGGCGATCGAGGCGGCGGGCGGCAGCATCGATTTCTGGCGCATCGCGCTCCGCCCCGGCAAGCCGATGATGGCCGGCCGCCTCGGCAAGGCGACGCTGCTCGGCCTGCCGGGAAATCCGGTGTCCGCGTTCGTCACCGCGATCCTCTTCGTCAAACCGTTGATCGCGCATCTTGCCGGCGCCGCCGATCCAATGCCGCGCACCACATTAGCGGTGCTTGGCGAGGACCTGCCCGCCAATGGTGCCCGGACGGACTATCTGCGCGCCGAACTGCGCGACGGGCGCGCCTATGCCTCGACCATCCAGGATAGTTCGATGCTGCTCACCCTGGCCCGCTCGCACTGCCTGATCGTGCGGCCCGCGGGCGCAGTTGCGGCACAGGCGGGCGACTCGGCGGAAATCCTCGTCATCGCTTGACGCCGCGCTTTTCGTTCCCTAGAAGTTCCGCGTCTGTTCTGACGTGGAAGGACCGCCCATGCTCACTCGCAAGCAGCACGAGCTCGTTTGCTTCATCAACGACCGGTTGGAAGAGACCGGTATCTCGCCCTCGTTCGAGGAGATGAAGGACGCGCTCGATCTCAAGTCGAAGTCCGGCGTCCATCGCCTGATCAGCGCGCTGGAGGAACGGAATTTCATCCGTCGCCTGCCCAATCGCGCCCGGGCTCTCGAAGTCCTCCGCATGCCGGAACGCTCGGAGCGCAAGGCGGCGGCCCCCGCCCCGGCTCCGGCTCCGCAGGCGGCCGCCAAGAGCGCGAACGTCCGTCCGGCACCGCAACCCGCGAACGACGTAGTCGAGATCCCGCTGCACGGCCGCATCGCCGCCGGCGTCCCGATAGAGGCGTTCGAAGGCAGCTCGATGCTTGCGGTTCCGGCTGCGCTGCTGGGTTCGGGCGAGCATTACGCGCTGGAGGTGTCGGGCGATTCGATGGTCGAGGCGGGCATCCTCGATGGCGACTATGCGCTGATCCGGCGTACCGAAACCGCCCGCGACGGCGAGATCGTCGTTGCGCTGATCGAGGATGCGGAGGCGACGCTGAAGTATTTCCGTCGCGAAGGTGCGATGATCCGGCTCGATCCCGCGAACCGCGCCTATGAGCCGCAGCGCTATGCCCCTTCCCACGTCCGCGTGCAGGGCAAGCTCTCGGGCATTCTGCGCCGCTACGACTGATTGATTGGGCTTGGGCAGGCGCGGTCGTCCTGCGAGAGACCCCATTCGTACCGGTACGGACGGCGCCAAGCCGCTGGCGCGCTAACCTCAGCCTGGTGGCGGACGCCGGAGGCCCCATCTATTGTTCCCGCTCGACCTGAGCCTGCTAGGTGCGGCCGAGGGTGAGCGGTGCGGGTGCCGGGGCGCCAGTGCGTATAGCCGCCGGCCGTTAGGCGCGGCGCGTCGTTCCATTCAGCCGGCGGTGCTACCTGCGCGGGCCGAGGAACCCGTCCTCGCGCCGTTGGACCTCGGCCAGTCTGTCCGGCGCAGACGGTCACTATGAGTGTTGCCGGGTTGCGGCGGGATCACGGTTGGCGGATCGATCCATGGATGGCGGTCGCCCGGCTGGCGCACGGTGCGCACCCACCCGGCCGAGGGTGTGATCGCGACACCGCCCGTCCGCCGCAGCACCGGCGCGTCCAGCTTGAGCCAACGCGGCCGGCAGCCCGGTGGCAAGCGGCGCTCACTGACGACGATATCGGCACTCCGACACGCCGCCGCCAGCGCTTCACGGTCCAGCGGATAGGCGCTGCGGCTCGCCAGCACCCGCCAGCGTCGCCCGCTGCCCGCAGCACGGCTATCTGCGATCTCGGCCGCGCACATGTCGGCGGTACAGCGCGCATCCGCCTGTTCCGACAGCAAGAGTGGCTCGCCCGACACGCCGCCATTCTCCGCCAGCATGTTGCGTGTATAATCGCCGGCACGGTCGCGTAGCAGCGCCATTCCGCCGCCGACGCGCACCGCCAAATGCCGCCCGTCGCCCGTCACCAGCAGGTCGGGCGCGGGCGTCGCCAGCGACCACGCTGCCCCCGCCACCAAGGGAATGACGCCCAGCCGCCGCCACCGTGTGCGCCACAGCGCGATCCAGAGGCCGCCCACGATCATGAGTCCAAACGCGCCGCCGGGCATCGACGGCAGCGCGATCGACGATCCCGGCGTGGCGGCGACCGTATGCGCGATCCACAACAAGGCCCGGAGCGCCAAATCCGTCAGCCACCATATCGGGCTGCCGAGGCCGGCGACGTCGAGCACCAGTGCGAGCGCCTCCAGCGGCATGACGACGAACGTCGTCAACGGGATGGCGACGATATTTGCCGCGGCGCCGTACACGCCGGCCTTGTGGAAGTGATAGACGGCGATCGGCATCAGCGCTGCCTCCACCACCACCCCGGTGAGCAGCAAGGAGCCAAGCTCCCGCAGCAGCTTCGCCCCCCTGCCCTCGTCGCGCTGGCCGAACCAGCCTGCGACACGCGGATGTTCGTGCAGCGCGACGATCGCCGCGATCGCGGCGAAAGACAGCTGGAAGCTCGCGCCGGTCAGCGATTCGGGCCATAATACGAGGACAGTCAGCGCGCCGGTCGCCACGAGGCGCAGCGTCACCGCCTCCCGCCCCAGCGCCAGCGCGCCCAGCACCAGCAGTGACGCGACGCAGGATCGGATCGTCGGCACCTGGCTCCCGGTGAGCAGCGTATAGCCGATCGCCGCACAGGCACCCGCCGTCGCCGCTACCAGCGGCAGCCGGACGCGGGTCGCCAGCCACGGCGACAGCGCCAGCAGGCGCAACACCAGCAGCATCGTCGCTGCTACCGCCGCAGTGATGTGGAGGCCGCTGACCGACAGCAGATGCGCCAGCCCTGCCCGACGCATCGCATCGGAATCCGCTTCGGTGATCGCCCCTTCGTCACCGGTCGCCAACGCCGCCGCAATGCCGCCGCGGCTCCCCTCGAGCCGATCGTTGATATGTGCGGTCAGGCGGGTGCGCAGGCCACTCGTCGGCGGGCCGGGATGCACGAGCGTCACTGGTGCGAAGCCACGCCCTGTTGCGCCGATGCCGGAAAACCATGCCGCCTGCGCGAAGTCATAGCCGCCCGGCACCGATGCTGGCGGCGGCGGCATCAGCCGCGCCCGCAGCCGCACGGTCGCGCCCTCGGTCAGCCCGGCGGGCACGTTCGCCGTCGTGAGGTTGACCCGCAAGCGCGCCGGTAGCGCGAGATACGGATCCGACCGGATCGTCAGGCGCACCAGATCGCGCGCCGCCAAAGGTTCTATCCGCTCGACCGCACCGCTGACGATCGTCACCACGGGCCGCGCAAGCACCGGCGCAGCGACTCGCTCGGCGCGCACCCACGTCCATGCGATCCCACAGGCGACCAGCGCAGCGCCGATAGCGATGGCGGTCGCCGCCCGCCCACCCTTCGCCCGCGCGGCGGCGGCCAGCGCGATGGCCGCGCACAGCAAAATGCCGCATTTCCAGGCGTGCGGATCGGGCAGCAGGAACCAGCACGCCACGCCGCCGCCGAATGCTATCGGCAACCAGAGCGCCAGCTGGTCGCGCTCGGCGTCCAGCCATGCTTCGACAGGCCGATCTTTGCTACGGACGTGAAACCCTTGCCAGCCTTGCGGCATTTGAAGGCTTACCGAGCGCATGCTAGGGCCCGCGGCGGCTGCATCGGCCATCACGTTCAGACTATTGGGAGCAGGCGCGGTTGAGCGCAACATTGGAACACACCGACGGCCTGTCCCTTGCGGCGGAAGCGCCGCGCGACGGGGATGGCGCGCGCGCGATCGTCACGCGCTTCGCACCGTCGCCGACCGGCTATCTGCATCTGGGCGGTGCCCGTACCGCTTTGTTCAACTGGCTGTACGCACGTCACAACGGCGGGCGCTTCCTGTTGCGAATCGAGGATACCGACCGCGCGCGGTCTACCCAGCCCGCAATCGATGCGATCCTCGCCGGGCTGAAATGGTTGGGCATCGACTGGGACGGCGACGCGGTCTTTCAATTCGCCCGTGCCGATCGGCATGCGGAGGTCGCCCATGCCATGGTCGCCGGTGGCCATGCCTATCGGTGCTACATGACGCAGGACGAGATCGCGGCCCAACGCGCGGCGGCGCAGGCGGCCAAGCAGCCGCTGCGCATCCGCAGTCCGTGGCGCGACCGAGATGCGTCGGAGGCACCGGAAGGTCAGCCCTTCGTCGTGCGGCTCAAGGCGCCGCGCGACGGTGCGACGACGATCGAGGATCGCGTCCAGGGATCCGTCACCGTCCAGAATGCCGAACTCGACGATCTGATCCTCCTGCGCTCGGACGGCACGCCCACCTATATGCTCGCGGTCGTCGTCGACGATCATGACATGGGCGTGACGCATGTCATCCGCGGCGACGATCACCTCAACAATGCGTTTCGCCAACTGCCGATTTATCGTGCCAATGGCTGGCCGGAGCCGGTCTACGCGCACATTCCGCTGATCCACGGCACCGACGGCGCAAAGCTGTCGAAGCGCCACGGCGCCGTCGGGATCGAGGCGTATCGCGACGAACTCGGCATCCTGCCGGAAGCGTTCGACAATTATCTACTTCGCCTAGGCTGGGGCCACGGCGACGACGAGATCATCAGCCGTGAACAGGCGACCGAATGGTTCGACCTCGGCGGCGTCGGCAAAAGCCCGTCGCGCTTCGACCTCAAGAAACTCGAAAACCTGAACGGCCATTATATCCGTGCGGCCGACGACGCGCGGCTGGCGAGGCTCGTCGCGGCGATCGGCGGCTATCCCGACGAGAATTTGCTGACCCGCGCGATGCCGGTGCTGAAGGCGCGCGCCGCCAATTTGAACGAGCTCAGCGCCGGTGCATCCTTCCTGTTCGCGGTCCGCCCGATCGACATGGATCAGGCCGCAACGGACCTGCTCAGCGGCGAGGCGCCACGGCTTCTCGCTGCGCTGCACGCCGCGCTTGACGCGGTGCAGCAGTGGGATCAGGAGGCAATCGAAGCAGCGGTACGGCAGGTCGCCGAGGGTCAGGGCGTCAAGCTCGGCCAGGTCGCCCAGCCGCTCCGCGCCGCTCTCACCGGGCGCAAGACGTCGCCCGGCATTTTCGACGTGCTCGCGCTTCTCGGCCAAGAGGAAAGCCTCGGCCGGATCGCGGACCGGATGGCAGTCTGATAGGAAGGACAACGACATGACCGACGCCGCAAAGGTTTCTGTGGACGGTAAGGATTTCGACTACCCGGTCATGTCCGGCACGGTCGGGCCGGATGTCGTCGATATCCGCAAATTCTACGCGCAGACCGGGGATTTTACCTACGATCCGGGCTTCACCTCGACCGCATCGTGCCAGTCGAAGCTGACCTATATCGATGGCGACGAAGGCGTGTTGCTGCACCGCGGCTATCCGATCGGCGAACTGGCCGAAAGCTCGAGCTTCATGGAGGTGGCCTATCTGCTGCTGAACGGCGAATTGCCGAGCGGGGGCGAGCTCGATCAGTTCACCCACACGATCAGCCGCCACACCATGGTGCACGAACAGCTCGCGACCTTCTTCCGCGGCTTCCGTCGCGATGCGCATCCGATGGCGATCCTGTGCGGCGTCGTCGGCGCGCTGTCGGCCTTCTATCACGATTCGACCGACATCCACGATCCGGTGCAGCGCACGATCGCGTCGCATCGCCTGATCGCCAAGATGCCGACGATCGCCGCGATGGCGTACAAGTACAGCGTCGGCCAGCCGTTCCTGTATCCGGACAATTCGCTGAGCTACACCGGCAATTTCCTGCGCATGACCTTCGGCGTGCCGGCCGAGCCCTATGAGGTGAACCCGGCGGTCGAGAAGGCGATGGACCGGATCTTCATCCTCCACGCCGATCACGAACAGAATGCCTCGACCTCGACGGTCCGCCTCGCCGGTTCGTCGGGCGCCAATCCGTTCGCGTGCATGGCGGCGGGCATCGCATGCCTCTGGGGTCCCGCGCATGGCGGCGCCAACGAGGCGGCGCTCAACATGCTGCGCGAGATCGGCACGCCCGAGCGCATCCCGGAATTCATCGCGCGGGCTAAGGACAAGAACGATCCGTTCCGCCTGATGGGCTTCGGCCATCGCGTCTACAAGAACTACGATCCGCGCGCGACGGTGATGCAAAAGACCGTGCGCGAGGTGTTCGACGCGCTGAAGGTCGACGATCCGCTGTTCGACACCGCCCTGCGGCTGGAAGAGCTGGCGCTGAGCGACGATTACTTCATCGAGAAGAAGCTGTTCCCGAACGTCGATTTCTATTCGGGCGTGATCCTGTCGGCGATCGGTTTCCCGACGTCGATGTTCACCGTGCTGTTCGCACTCGCCCGTACCGTCGGCTGGGTCGCGCAGTGGAACGAGATGATCACCGATCCCGACCAGAAGATCGGCCGTCCGCGCCAGCTTTACACCGGACCGACGCAGCGTAGCTACGTTCCCGTGGGCGAGCGCTGATGCGGCGGGCCCGGCCGGTCCTGCTGTCCATCGGCGTCCTGATGGCGCTGATGGGGCTGCTGTGGATCGGCCAAGGTCTCGGCTACGTCCATTGGCCGGCGTCGAGCTTCATGCTCGATCAACGGCCGTGGGCGGATCGCGGCGCGGCACTGGCGGTCGCGGGACTGCTGCTGATCCTCGTGGCGCGGCGCATTCCCCGCTGAGCGAAGCTCAGGCCGGTAGCTTCAACGTGAAGCGGGCGCCCTCGCCCGGCATGCTTTCCACCGTCAGGTCGCCTCCCATTGCGCGAGCCAGCCGTCGCGCGATGTAGAGGCCGAGGCCATTGCCGCCCGCCTCGTTCGGGTCGACCCGTTCGAACTTTTCGAAGATCCGGGCCTGATCGGCCGGCGCGATGCCCTTGCCCTGATCGGCGACGATCGCTTCCGCCATGCCGCCGCTGAGCGTCGCGGTGACGGACACGACCCCGCCCTCCGGTGAATAGCGAACGGCATTGCCGATCAGGTTGACCATGATCTGCAATGCCCGGCGAAAATCGCCGGACGCCGGCACGCGCAGCTCGCGCAAGGGGCGTGCGATGGCGACACCGGCGTTGCCCGCGCGCACCGCCAACAACCCGGCCGCGCGCCGTGCCACATCGGCCAGATCGATCGGCTCGGGCGCCAGCGTAAAGTCCGGGCGTTCGACCGCCTGCAGATCGACCAGGTCGTCGACCAGTTCGAGCAAGTGCCGCCCGGCATTCGCGATGTCCGTCGCGTAATCGACATAGTCGTGCTGCACCGGACCCTCCGCCTGCGCGTGGATCGTGTCCGCATGCGCGATGATCCGCGCCAAAGGCGTGCGCAAGGCCCGGTCGAGTCCTTCGGTGAAACTCGACGACAGGCCGGCCTGAGGTGCAGGCGGGAGAGCATCATCCGCGACCCGGGCCACGCCGGCGAGGCCGGCAAACTCACCCGCCGCATCGTGCTTGACGCTGGCGGACAGCACGACACGCGCGCCAGTTTGGCGTATCCGTGCCTGCTGTTCGTTCAAGGATTTCCGCCGCGCGACCGCTTCCAGCATCGGCAACGTTCCGTCGGCCGCCGCGTCCAGCGTGAACAGCCCGGTAAGCGGCTGACCCAGAAGCGCCAGTGCATCGACGCCCAGCCGCCGGGCAGCATCGATCGACACGAACGTCAGCCGCAATGCGCCGTCCGCCTCCCACACCAGGTCGCCAGCTTCGGCGACCGCACCCGCATTGCGAGGCGCGACGCTCCGGTGGCGCACTTCACGCCAGCCGCTCACCGCGAGGCGCAATCCGTCCCCATCCGGTTGCGCCCGTATCCACAGGTCGAGGTCCGCTTCGTGATCGGCAACGCACACCCCCCGCGAGACGAGGATGCCGAGCCGCCGCGCCAGCCGCGCGATCGTCGCCAGCTGAGGCACCGCAAGCGGTTCGCCGACGGCGCCCCCGGCTTGATCGTTGAGCGCCATGATTGCGGGATCCGCGGCGACGAGCCGGCCCTCATGATCCAAAGTAGCATGGCTGACCGGCACGTCAGGGATACCATCCACCCTCATCGCACCGACTCCCGCACCAGTGCATCGATCGCCAGTCGCAGATCGTGGTGCAGCGCCAGCGGCGCCAGCGCCGATCGCGCGGCCTCCACCGGTACGGCGGAGATCGAATCGAGCTCATCGGCAAAGGATTCGATGTCACGCCGGGGATCGGCATCCGCCAAAGCCAGCGCGATACGGGCGATTGCGACACGTTCAAGCCCCGCCGCCCGCAGTGCCAGCCACAACCGGTCGCCCTCCGGCTCCAGCACGATGGTTCGCGCGCTTTCGAAATCGAGATCGATGGCGCGGCCGAGTACGGCGATGAACAGCGAGAGCCGCCGATCACCCAGGGCGTCGATCAGCAGTTCGCCGATCTCGTCGCCCCGCGCGTCGATGGCACGCGCCAGCCGCATGGCGATCGCCTCCGGCCGCTGGCCCTCGTCATGCGACGCAAGGCTGCGCTGTGCGGCCTCGACGATCGCGCGATCGACCGCGGGGTCACCACCGCCCGCAGCCACCTGTCCTTCGCGCACCGAAGCGGCGACCCACCAGACGAGCTGATGATGCCGCTCCGCCGGCAGCGATCCGGCGAGCGGCGTGCCCTGCTCCGTCGCGGTACGACGCTGCGCTTCCGCAGACAGCAACGCCCGCGCGGCGCTTGCCACCACACCGTCGTCGACTTCGGCAAGCCGCACGAGCACGCTCGCCTGCTCTCCCGGATGCGCGGTCGGCACCAGCGATTCGGCGATCAACCCCGATCGCACCTGAGCGATCATCTCGTCCATTAGCAACCGGTCACGGAGCAGCCCGGCCTGCGACAGCCGTCGCACGACGTCCTGATGCCCTTTGAGCAGCTGTTCGGCCTTGGGCTCCGCGCCCGCGCCGGCCAGCACCCGCGCTGCGTATCGGCGTATCTCCGTCTCGATGCCCTGCACCATCGCGGTCAGGACACGACCGAGCGTCACCCGCGTGCGCTCGTCCAGCCTCGACTCGGGCGCGAGGAAATAATCGCTGATTTCGCCAGCCAGGCGCACGTTCGCTCGTTCGCCGAGCCGTCGCGCGGCGTCTAGGCGGGTGCCAAGCGATTGACGCACTGCGTGTTCCGGTCCGACCGACATGGTCTGACGCCTACCCTCCCATCATTAAAACAGCGCTAAGGCTGTAGACGCAATCGTTCGATCGCCGCGGCCAGCGACGCGCAGGCATAGCATGCGGCCAGTCCCAGCCCGGCGGCGGGTGCCGCAACGACTGCACCTAGAAGCGTCAACGCCAGATAGGCCGGCGCGCTCCCCCACCAGAGCTTCCGCGGTTCGCGCCCGGCGGCCCGATGGCCGAGCACTCCGAAAACGACCAATACGATCGCCAGGATTTGGGGCGTGCCGTCCCCCCCGGTCGCTGCCGAGGCCGAAGCGTGACCATAGGCCAGCACCGCCAAAGCGGGCAGGATCGCCGATGCAGCGCCCAGCAGGCGTTCGCCGGCAGGTTCGTCGCGCAGATCGGCCAGGATCGACCCCAGCGCGAAACCCAGCGAGCCCAGCAGGGCGAGCAACAGTCCGGCGACCGGGTAACCGAAGACGGTCGTGATCAGGCCCAGCAGACCGACGACACCGGCGCTTCCGCCGACAGCAGCCACCGGCACCGTGCGCGGCACGAGCATGGGAATGATCGCGCGCGCCATCGGCGCGACGATGAAGCGATCGAACCAGCCGCTACGTCCCGATACCATCGCGGCCATGACGGTTCGGCCGCGGATGTCCAGCGCCGCGCCGGAATGACCGATGCCATGACCGGCGCGGGTGGATTCCTGCGGCAACAGCACGTGAACGGCGCGCGCCTGCGATGCGAGCCGGACCAGCGTCGATTGCACGTCGTAATCCCGCGGCATCGCCGCCAATTCCCGCAACCGTCGCGGGTCGAGGCGCGCCACACCGGCCCACACCATATTGCCGCCGATCCGTTCGAACCCCGGCGGCGCCTGATCCTCGGGCATCGCGAGCAGCGCATCGCCGCCCTCGCTCGCCAAGATCCTCAAGGTATCTTCGGTGGTGGTCAGGCCATCGGCCAGCATCAGCACGCGGGCGAGCGGATGAAGCTTTTCCGCGGCCTCGCCAGCGGTGCGCACGGTATCCACGGCGACGCCGCGTTTGCCGATGCGGCTGATCGCACCAAGCAGTTCCGGCGTCAGGCGGGCGACGAGGATCACGATCTGCGAAGCGCCCGCGGCGATCAGAAGCCGCGATTGATATTCGATCAGGGTGACGCCGCCGAACGGCAGCGTCGCGGTCAGCATGGATGGCCGGTCGTCGGCGTCGTGCATGGCGAAGAGAAGGCCGGCGAGCATCCGGCCGCTGTTACGCATTGATGTCGCCGATGCCTAGCGGCTTAACCGCCGATCAGCCTGCGGTGCAGTGACTTACAGTCGCGACACCGAACGGCGCAATTTGCCCAGCATGGCGGCATCGTGCGGCATGTCCGCAGCCTGGGTGGCGAGCGCCATCAACCGGACCGCACCGAAACTCGCCGCAAGACCCTTCAGCCGTGCGGCCGCTTCGCGCCATTCGTCACGCGTGCCGGCAGCCTCGAGGGCCACCATCGCCCGTTGCGCGCTTTCCACGAAAGCCAGCCGCAACTCCGCGATCAACGCCGGTTCGTCTCCCACCGCGGCAGCCAGCGCCGCATCGATCGCACCCGGATCATAAGCCATGCCGAGGCTGTAGCGCGACGGTGCTTAATCAAGTGTTGCACTTTCGCTTTATACGGGCGGCGAAGATGGTTAAGTTCGCCGCTGACGAACGGGGGTTCCATGATCATCGACATTCGGGCGGACTCGGCCGTCCCCGGCAATGTTCACGCCGATCGGCGCAGCGAAGGCGAACATGACAGCATGGGCGGCCACCGGATGGACGATGACGCCTATGGCGATTCCTCGGTCGCGTGGAGCGAGGCCGTGGAGCCCGACGATCGCGCCGGGGGGCGGTGGCCGGCCGCCCTTGCGACGGCTGCGGTACTGGCATGGCTGGGAACGATGACCTGGTTCGCCCGCGACCAACTGCCGTTTTTGACCCCCGTCGCCCTCGCTCAGTTCATCGCGGCGCTGGCGATGGTGCCGGCGCTGATCGGCATCCTCTACCTGCTGGGAATGCGCACCAGCCGACGCGAGGCACGGCGCTTCGGCGCGACTGCCCACGCGATGCGCGCGGAAGCGGCCAGCCTGGAGCGGACGGTATCTGTCCTGTCCCGCTCGATCGACGCGAATCGGCGTCAGCTTGCCGAGCAGATCACCACGTTGATGGCGATGGGCGACAGCGCGAACGAGCGGCTGGCCGCCGTCGGGCGGGGCATGGCGCTGGAGATCGGGCAAGCGGATGCCCATGCCCACGCCTTGTCCGAGGCGGCAGCCGATGCGCAGGCCAGCCTGGGCGTGCTGCTCGCCTCGCTGCCCCGGGCGCAGGCGACGGTCGTCGACGTTCAGCGCCTGCTGGAGAATACGGGGCTGTCGGCGAGCGAACATGCCGCCGCGCTCGATGCGCAACTCGCCGTGCTGGCCGATCGCGGACGCGAGGCCGATCTGGTCGCGGGCGGTGCCGCCCAGCGGCTGGCCGCGCACATTTCGCGCATGGAGGCGACCAGCGAAACCGCGAGCGCGCGTCTGGAGGGCGTCACGGGCGAGATGTCGGACGCGGTCGACGCGCTGCTCGGCCGCACCGCCGACGCCGTCGATGAAGCACGCAAGGGCATCGCCGCGCAGGGCGACGCGATGCTTGCCATGCTGCGGGCCAATCAGGCTGCGCTCGACAGTGCAGCGCGCGACAGCGCCGACGCGCTCGCCGAACGGATCACCGCGGTCGAGGATGTCATCGATCGCGTGACGCTGCGGCTGCTCGATCAGCGATCGGCCAGCGAATCGCTGCTCGCGGGGCTGGATACGGGGATCCGGCGCGTCGAAACGCGCCTCGACACGCTGCACACACAGGGTGCGGAACGATCGCAGGTGCTCGCCGCATCGATCAGCGCGCTAGGCGGATCCGCCGATGCGATGACCGAAGCGCTGAAAGCCGGCGAGGCGATGGCGACCCGCACGATCGGCACCACCGAATCGCTGCTGATCGCGCTCGATGCCGCCGCTCGCGAGATCGACGAGACCCTGCCCGAAGCGCTCACACGGCTGGATGCGAAGATCGCGGCGAGCAAGCAGGTGGTCGTAGCCGCCAAGCCGGAACTGCTCGCGCTCGTCACCGCGGCCGAAAGCACGCATGACGCCATCGAGGCGATCGCCGGCGTGATCGCCGAACAGCGCCGGACGCTCGACACTCTGTCGGGATCGCTGTTGCAGACGTTGAGCGACGGCCGCAGCAAGGCCGACGCGCTGGGCATGATGGTCGAGGAGACGATCGACCGGACGAACCGCTTCGCGGAAGAGGCCGCGCCGCGCCTGGTCGATGCGCTGCTGCGCGTCCGCGAAACCGCGACGGTCGCCGCCGACAAGGCGCGCGAAACGCTGGCGACGGTCATCCCCGACGCGGCGAGCCAGCTCGAACGCGCCAGTGCCGAGGCGATGCGGCGCGCGACCAGCGACACGGTCGAACGGCAGGTGCGTGCCATCGTCGATGCCACGGGCGAGGCGGTCGACGCCGCCACCCGCGCCACGCAGCGCCTATCGGCGCAGGTGCAGCAGATCGCCGACCAGACCGCGATCGTCGAAACGCGGATCGAGGATGCGCGCAGCGAGCGGGACGAGGCGGAGCGCGATACCTTCGCCCGCCGTGCATCGCTGCTGATCGAATCGCTTCACTCCGCCTCGATCGACATCACGAAGGCGTTCGCGCCCGATGTGTCGGACAGCGCCTGGGCGGCTTATCTGAAGGGCGACCGTGGTGTCTTCACGCGGCGCGCGGTGCGAATCCTCGAACCCGTCGATGCCCGCGACATCGCCCGGCTGTACGACGACGATGTGAGCTTCCGCGAGGCGGTGAACCGCTACATCCACGATTTCGAGGGCATGCTCCGCACGATCCTCGCCCAGCGCGACGGCTCGCCGCTCAGCGTCACCTTGCTCTCGTCGGACATGGGCAAACTCTACGTCGCGCTGGCCCAGGCGATCGAGCGGCTGCGATAGTTCTCTGGCGAGCCGCAACAGCAGCTTCCCCGCCGGTCAGACCTGCTTGTAGACGACGTTGCGGTTGAACAGATCGACCATTTCCGGCGTAATCCAGCCGAAGATGTAATTGGCGACGAACAGGCCGAACAGCATCGTCGCCACGATCGTCACGCGCAGCGCGAGCCGGCCGAGCCGGAAGTCGTGGGGCGCGCTTTCGGCCTGGCCGGCGATATAGTCGCCGCCCGCCTCATGCGTGGTGCGCACGCCCCAGGGCAGGACGAGAAAGACCGAGAACGCCCAGAAGAGGACGTAGATCGCGAGCATCGACGTCCACTTCATCGCGGATCAGGCCTCGACGATCAGGACGTCGACGATCGGCTTCTTGCCGGTCCAGCGGGTCGCGATCCGGCGGACGGCGAGACGGATGTCCTCGCGCCGGCGGTCGATCTCGCGCTTCTGGCCCTTCATCGCTTCGGCCGCAGCCTCGGCCGCGTCCTCGATGAACGCGGCACGGTCCTCTTCCACCGGCACGCCCTGCACCCGCACCTGCGGGCGACCGAGCAAGCGCCCGTCGCGGCCGATCGCCACGGCGATCGAAATCTGGCCGTTGATCGCCAGCTTGCGGCGTTCGTTGATCGTCGATCCGTCCGCCGGCAGGATGACGTCGCCGTCCAGCACCAGACGTCCGACCGTCGCATGGCCGATCTTTTCCGGCTTGCCGGGGATCAGGCGGATGACGTCGCCGTCGCTCTGGACGATCGACTGCGGAATGCCTTCGCCCAGGCCGAAGCGGGCGTGCTCCATCATGTGGCGCATCTCGCCGTGGACCGGGATCAGCGTCTGCGGACGAATCCACTTGTACATCTGGGCAAGCTCGGGCCGGCCGGGGTGACCGGAAACGTGGACGTGCGCCTGACGTTCGGTGATCATCACCACGCCCTTGCCGGCGAGCGTGTTCTGGATCTTGCCGATCGCCACCTCGTTGCCCGGGATCTGCTTCGACGAGAAGATCACCGTATCGCCCATGTCGAGCTTGATCGTATGCGATCCCTCGGCGACCCGCGCCAAGGCAGCGCGCGGTTCACCCTGTCCGCCGGTCGCCACGATCAGCACCTTGTTCCGGGGCAGGCGCATCGCCGTATCGGGATCGACCGTGTCCGGAAAATCGCCGAGATAGCCGGTCGCCCGGGCGACCTTCAGAATCCGGTCGAGCGAGCGGCCGGTGACGCACAATTTCCGCCCCGTCTCGCGCGCGACTTCGCCCAGCGTGTGCAGCCGCGCCGCGTTCGACGCGAAGGTCGTGACAAGCACGCGTCCTTTCGCCTTCGCCACCTGTTCGGCGATGCCCTTGCGCACCGAGGTCTCGGAGCCCGAGGCTTCGGCGTTGAACACGTTGGTGGAATCGCACACCAGCACATCGACACCGGCATCGCCGATGCGGGTCAGATGTTCGGCGCTCACCGGCTTGCCGATCACCGGGGTGGGATCGAGCTTCCAGTCGCCGGTGTGGAACACGCGACCGGCCTTGGTTTCGATGACGAGGGCGTTGGGTTCGGGAATCGAATGCGACAATTCGACGAAGCTGACGCCGAACGGCCCGATCTGCACGCCGGCGACGCCGGTGTCCTTGTTCGGCTGGATGACGCGCAGCTTGACGCGATTTGCGTTGCCTTCTTCTTCCAGCTTGCCGCGGATCAGGCCGGCGGTGAACGGCGTCGCATATAGCGGAACGCCCAGGTCTTCGGCCAGATAGGGCAGCGCGCCGATATGGTCTTCATGCCCGTGGGTCAGCACGATGCCGACCAGGTCGTCGATGCGATCCTCGATGAACGACAGGTCGGGCAGGACGAGGTCGATGCCGGGATAGGCCGCGTCGGCGAAGGTCACGCCGCAATCCACCATCAGCCATTTGCCTGCATGTCCGTACAGGTTGACGTTCATGCCGATCTCGCCCGAGCCGCCGAGGGCGCAGAAGAGGAGTTCGTTGGTCTTCGGAGTCATTTGTGTCTTTCAGAAATCGGTTGGCGCCCGCAGGCCAGGGGTCGGCGCGAGCGCGTCACTCCCGATATGGGCGTTTTGGTACATGATCGCCAGCCCCTGGATCGTCAGGTCCGGCTCGATGACGTCGAACGCGTCGGTATGCTGTTCGAAGAGTGTGGCGAGGCCACCGGTCGCAATGACCCTGGCGGGACGGCCGATCTCCGCCTTCATCCGCGTGACCAGCCCCTCGATCATCGCGATATAACCGAAATAGACGCCGATAGCCATCTGGTCGACGGTGTTGCGGCCGATGACACTGTCGGTCGCCGGCGCCTCGATCGCGATGCGCGGCAGTTTCGCGGCGGCGCTGACCAACGCGTCTAGCGACAGGTTGATGCCCGGCGCGATGATCCCGCCCTTATAGGCGCCGCGATAATCGCTGACGTCGAACGTCGTCGCCGTACCGAAGTCGATCACGATCAGGTCGCCCTCGTGCAGCGCATGCGCCGCGATCGTGTTGACCGCGCGGTCCGCACCCAGGCTCGCCGGTTCGTCAACGTCGATCGCTATGCCCCATTCGACGGGAGCGCGGCCCGCGATGAGGGCGTCGGTCTTGAAGTATTTCTGCGCCAGGACCTGCAAATTGTGGAGCGCACGCGGCACCACGGTAGCGACGATCACTGCATCGATCTGGTTGCGCTCGAAGCCCTCGAGCGCCAGCAGCTGGCTAAGCCACACCGCATATTCGTCCGCGGTGCGACGCGGATCGGTCGCGATCCGCCACCGTGCCCGGATCGTGCGGACACCGGCGACGATATCGACGAGCGCGAACACGACATTGGTGTTGCCGGCATCGACCGAGCAGCATCGTCAATCCTTCATATCAGGAATATGTCTGCAGCGTGGATGACATGCCGTCCGCCCGCCGCCAAGCGCAGGATCAGCGCACCGTCGCCATCGAGTCCGTCGAACAGTCCCACATAGGCGCTTCCGTCAGGCAGACGGACGTCGAGCGCCGTGCCCAACGGGTGCGCCGCGGCGAGCCAAACCGATCGAATTGCAGCCACGCCCTCGCCGCGCCAACGCGCCAGCCAGCGCGCCATGCCGTCCGCCAGCACCTCGAGGAACGCATCCGGTTGCACCTTGGCGCCGTGATCCGCCAGACAGGTCGTCGCCCGGTCGGAAAGGTCGGGATGATGCGCGAGGTTGACGCCGACGCCGATGATCACGGCGTCTTCACACCGTTCGAGCAGGATGCCGGACAACTTGGCGCCGTCGATCAGAAGGTCGTTCGGCCATTTCAGCCGCACCGCCACGTCGGGCAGAAAGACGCGGACCGCTTCGTGCAGCGCCACCGCGGCGACCAGCGCGAGCGTTGCCGCGGGAGCGTCGCTGCCGCGCAGTCGCACGAGCGTGCTGGCAGACAGATTGCCGGGTGGCGCGGTCCAGACCCTGCCCTGCCGCCCGCGGCCCGCGGTCTGCCGCTCGGCGCGGAGCCACAGACCTTCGCCCGCGCCGGATCGCGCAAGCAGCATCAGGTCCGCGTTGGTCGATCCCGTCTCGGCGACGGTGCGGATCGTCAAATCGCGGGGAACAGCGCGCGCGCCGCCGTCATGGTCCAGCCGCCCAAGAGCGGGATCGCCAGATAGCCGAGCGGCGACACGAACGCGGCGGTGAGCACGATCAGGCCGCCCTCGACCGGGTTGTTGCCCTTGGCGAAGGCCGGCGCCGGATCATCGAAGTACATCGTCTTGACGACCCGCAGGTAATAATAAGCGCCGATCGTCGAAGCCGCGATGCCGACCACCGCGAGCGGGAAGAGGCCCGCCTGCACCGCCGCCGAGAACACGGCGAACTTCGCATAAAAGCCGAACAGCGGCGGAATGCCGGCGAGGCTGAACATGAAGATCGCCAAGGCGGCGGCAAGACCGGGCCGCGTCCGCGACATGCCAGACAGCGCCGCGATATCCTCGACCGGCTGGCCGTCGTCGTCGCGCATCTGAAGCACCACGAGGAACGATCCCAACGTCATGGCGATGTAGATGGTCATATAGACCAGCACGCCGGACACACCCTGCGGCGTGCCCGCCGCGAGGCCGACGAGCGCGAAGCCGACGTTGTTGATCGACGAATAGGCGAGCAGGCGCTTGATGTTGGTCTGTCCGATCGCCGCGACCGCGCCGAGCACGATCGAGGCGAGCGCCGCGAAGATCACGATCTGGCGCCATTGATCGGTCGCTGGGCCCATCGCCTCGACCGCGATGCGCACCGCGAGGCCCATCGCCGCGACCTTCGGCGCCGACGCGAAGAAGGCGGTGACCGGCGTCGGTGCGCCTTCATAGACGTCCGGCGTCCACATGTGAAACGGCACCGCCGAGATCTTGAAGGCGATCCCTGCGAAGACGAAGACGAGGCCGAACAGCAGACCGAGCGAGTTGCCCTGCGCGTAAGCGGCCGCGATGCCGCCGAACAGCGTCGTTCCCGAGAAGCCGTAGACGAGGCTGATGCCGTACAACAGGATGCCGCTGGCGAGTGCGCCGAGCACAAAATACTTCAGCCCGGCCTCCGCCGACCGCGTGTCGCGGCGCATGAAGCTCGCCAGCACATAGGCCGAGAGGCTCTGCAGTTCGAGGCCGACGTACAGCGTGAGCATGTCGCTGGCCGAAACCATCATGCCCATGCCGGCCGCGGAGAGCAGGATCAGCACCGGATATTCGGGACGCAGATCGTCGCCGCTGGTCCGCTGGAAAAAGTCCGGCGCCATCAGGATCGCCACCGCGGCGGCGATGAAGATCAGCACCTTGGCGAAAGCGGCGAACGCGTCGGCGCGGTACAGCCCGTCGAAGGCCGAACCGCCGTGACCGGCCGGCCCGAGCAGCGCGACGCAGGCACCGGCGAGGATCGCGACGGCGGTCCACGACACGGCGCGCGTCGAAGCGGAGCCGCCCCAGGCGGACACCAGCATCAGGACGATCGCGCCCGCGCCGAGGATCACCTCGGGCAGGGTCATGGCGAGATTGGCGGCGTAATCCATCAGTGCGCTTGTCCGTGGGCGGCGG
>Ga0160428_1000314_pt1 | contig 57245 bp, 70 predicted proteins | sample SolpanmetagenomM_FD_108198 | JGI IMG/M metagenome (GOLD analysis project Ga0160428, IMG submission 108198) | Solar panel surface microbial communities from Lawrence Berkeley National Laboratory, California, USA - M | ecosystem: Engineered > Built environment > Solar panel > Unclassified ... | reverse complement strand
GCTTCTCGCGCTCTGTGCTAAGCATTGTCCACAACTCTCGTTTAAACTTCATCATCTCGGACTCCTCCTTTGTCAACAGATCATCCCACTTCTTGAAAAAGTCCTGATGCGTAGGCTTGAGGTGGTTGACCAACTCGGTGAACTTCTCTTTCATCCCGCTAGTCTCTCCATCTCCTTCTTCTGCCAGCTTGTGATACATGAAGCATGACGTTTTGGCATAGCATCGATTGCACGTATGTGCTGTCTTGAGCATGGGTGGAAGGGTTAGTCTCTCCCGAACGTAGCAAGCTAACTCATTCCGTTGCATAATCATGTGGCGAAGCTCCTGACGGATAGCGGGTATACGCGATATTTCAGATGTTTCCATGTAATACAGTACGCCATATACAACGGAGATGTCTAGTACACGTCAGCAAAGCTAAGAAACTGATAGACGTGTAAGCAACGAACCGTAACGATCAGATAACAGCAGCGTATAAAGTGCTGTTTGAGCTCGGTGTGACGTGCTCGAGGTATTCTTGCCTGTTTTCACTTCGAACGGCACAACGAGCGTACGTTCGCCTTCATCATCCTGCATCGTGACTTGAACAGTGGCATCAATGTTGCCTTTGAGACCGTACATGGGTGACCAGACATGTTCTTCGACATCAAGCAATTTGTTGATTGACATGTTGATTTCCTTGCCATTGCGATCTTTCACAGTAGATCTTGCCTAAAATAGTCTTCAGCAGCAGGACAAGTGAGAAATAGATGAGTACGTACGGATGGCCGAGAATTGACAAAGATACCTGCCCAAGCCTGCAGCTCTGGCATCTTGCTGCGCATATGTTCGACTGCTTGTGGGATGCTCAGCTTTATGGCATACAAGTCCTCTATATGCTGTGCCACGATCATGTCAATAGTATTGTTTAGCCAGTCAGTATCCCACCTGTTCGCCTTCATGGCTTCCTGGAAGATCTCATGGAGCATAGTGCCATACGTCTGAGGTGGGCTAGGATCACTCGTTGCTTTAATGCGATCTTGTAGCACAGCCCTGCGGATGCAGCCAAAAGAGTCTGCTACAACCAATGCCGAAATGAGATGGTCGGGATGGAGGATGAGCATGTTGTGATTATCATCGACCACACAAATACTTCGCTCGTTGAATTGCCCGATGACATGGACATATGATCCTTCCGTGCACCTGGTTTCATACCACGATTGGCGGAGGTGAATCTTCTTGATACCACCTTTGTCTTCCACAACGATTACCTTCAGATGTGTCAGTATGCTATGGCAGGAGGACACTAGCTCAAACAAACCGACCTTCTCTGGCGCTGCACGACCTTGCGCAGTAGTATACTGACTTTGCAGCACGTCTTTCACTCGGTATCTTTGGATTGTGCGAGGATGAGTATCATTCTTTCATTATTTTCAGTATCTATGCGAACTAAATGTTGATGGAGTACGTACAGGATCCTTCTGCGACAAAATGGTCTGGTACGACTGCGTGGCAGCTGCTTCGGCAGCCACAAAATCATCTTCATCCACATCGTCCCCAAAATCCTCGTCCGCGGATGATATTGGCTCTGGTATACTCTGAGGCATAGCTGGAGCTAATGTCTGCTCCTGTGTTATCATTATCGTGTTCTCGTAAGTCGTAGCTATCTTCTCGAAATCATCTGCATCAAGGTCTGACAGCTCAAGGTCGTCGTCAAAGTCGTCCTCGTTGACCAGTGTGGAGTCTTCCACAATGGGATGCATTTGAGGCATCTCGACGTTGTCATGGTGATTGCTCGTAGCAGTTGCAGCGGTATGCAGATCTTCAACACTTGTATTATTGGTGTTGTTCATTGTTTGAGCAGCGTCGAAGATGGTATCATCGAACTCGGCGCTGCCGAAGCTGGTGGTGCTTCTTGAGTCCGTATTCGGCGAAGGAAGTCTTAGCGACTGGGAAAGTCGAATGTGTAGGTTGTCGTTGACCTCATGTATAGAGTCTCGATGTTCTGGTACTGGTGGAAGGGGTCTTCGGTCGACGCTAGGTGATCTTTCTGGTAATGGTAAAGAGCTTGATGGTGCTTGCGGCTCTGGTACCTCAAGCTGGTTCACCAGAGACTCCTGGATACGATTTATAAGGTTTCCAATGCGTGCTTTCTTCGCCTCATCCGACTGCGATGTATCCTTGGTAGGAGTCGAGTCTGCAAAGACTTCCTCAATCTGTTCCCTGATCACAGTGTGTCTAGTCTTCCTCCTCTTTGCCTTTGAGGTTGGCCACTCCATACCGCAACTGGTCCACCGCCGCAATCCACTCACAGTCCCTGCCTTCTCACCCACAGCACGAGGCGAGGACGTATTGACCAAGTTGATTAGATTTGGCGCCTGAATTGGCCCTTGTCCATCTCTTGCTGAACTTGTTGCATAACGGTGCCATAAGTCGGCGGCAGGATCCAAGTCTGGTACCTGCAATGTCAGTCTTGCTTTCTGCGAAGCGGTCCGAAGTGAAGATGGCGGTGGAGATGAGCTTTGGACTCTTCTCGTTTGCGAAGATGCGTTGCGCTTGTCTGCTGTTCTAGGTGATCGAGCAGAACGCCACTGTATTTGGTCTTCTGGTGATGCTTGTGCGGTGTTTTCGATGGAGTTAAAGTCGTCGATGTTACCGATAAGATCGGATAGAGGTAGTCTAGTCCCTGGAGTGGAAGGAAATGCGGCGCGTGGTGATTCATTTGTCTTCGAAACTTGGTCGTTCAGCGGCTGTTTTTGTGTATTGGACCTAGAAGCGGCTGATGTCCTCCTACTCTTATTCTCTTTGTTCTCTGAAGCTGAGATCGAGGTCTCTGGCGGGCCTCCTTCAATAAATTGAAATCCTTTGGGCTTGCCTGAAGCCGCCCTTGAAGATGGGCCCGAGGTGCCCTGTGATCTAGACATTGTGCCGGGCGTAACAGCGTGTGATCATAGCTAGGTCATCATCTGTCCTTTTCGAAGCCCAGGTAAGCGAGTAAGCCAGTATATAGCACGGGGGCAATGGCAAAGCAACGAGAAAATGTTCGGTATCTGAGTTAGGAAGTCGCGTGTCGCGTCGCGCGGATCAGCCTCAATCCGAAAGCTGGGGTTGACACGTGCCCAATGTCAAGTCCGATAAGCTAACAACCTGAACTACTTGACCTCGTTACTTTCGTCCCTCATTTCAGTCCTGCTTGAGACCAATCGCTCATTCCAGACACAAGCCTCTTTGCTTAAACTCATTTTGCGAGCCTTATACCAAGCTCACGCCGTCACACCACATTTCTCGAGTACCAACTTCTCACCACAAGCCGCTAAAATGACCTCCGAAAAGCCATTGCCCTTCATCTACCAGTTCGCCGCAGGTTTGTATCCTGTTTCCCGTGGCAAAGATCTCAGCTAACCAGATCCAGGTGCGGTGGCTGGTGTGTCCGAGGTAGATGACTTCAGACGTCAGACTCGATATCTCCTCTAATTTCCTCGTTAGATCCTGGTCATGTACCCTCTGGACGTTGTCAAGACTCGAATCCAGTTACAGTCTGGTGTTCAAAAGCCAGGAGAGGGCTACACTGGTATGGTGGATTGCTTTCAGAAAATCGTGAGAACTGAAGGGTGAGTCATTTTAAACGTGAACTTTCGTCGAAGGTTGAGGGCGGATTGGCACATGGAGATGGGCACGGGCACGGCGTTATCAAGGGCAAGGGCAAGGACAGCGGCATGGTAGGATAGGGGCACGGCAGCACAGCAGTAAGAGCAACGGCAGTACCTGGAAAGCTCAAGCCATATGGGTATCGGCTCGACTATCACGACGACACGCAGGACCAGGACTTCTCTCTGGACACTCACGACATCGTTATGGACGACTCAAGGACGAATTCTAGAGCACACGAACGAGCGAAACCAGACCTAGTAAGACCTTGAGTACCCTAACATTAACACATCGCAGGCCTTCACGTTTGTACCGTGGTATCACTGCACCAATTTTGATGGAAGCACCAAAGCGGTACGTTTTCTCGCATATCTAGGTCTTCAAGCTATAACCTGACATCAACCAGAGCTACCAAGTTTGCCGCAAATGATGAGTGGGGAAAGGTCTACAGAGAAATGTTCGGTGTCAAGACGATGAATCAAAGTCTTTCCATTCTCACCGGAGCTTCTGCTGGAGCGACCGAGTCTCTTGTCGTTGTTCCCTTCGAGCTAGTCAAGATTCGCATGCAGGACAAGGCTCAAGCTCACAAATACAAGGGTCTTCTCGACTGTGTTCGTCAGACCGTCAAGGCCGAAGGTGTTTTGGCTCTCTACAATGGTCTTGAGAGTACAGCTTGGAGACACATACTATGGAACTCCGGTTACTTCGGTTGCATCTTTCAAGTCAAGGCCCTCCTTCCCAAGGCTATGACCAAGTCGGAGCAGATCCGCAACGACCTGGTCAGTGGAGGTATTGGAGGCACGGTCGGAACCATTCTCAACACACCAATGGACGTGGTCAAGTCAAGAATCCAGAACTCTCCCAAGGTCAAGGGCTCTGCACCCAAGTACAACTGGGCCTGGCCTGCTTTGGGCACCGTCATGAAGGAGGAGGGCTTCGGTGCTCTATACAAGGGTTTCTTACCTAAGGTTTTGAGGTTGGGTCCAGGTGGTGGTATCTTGCTTGTGGTCTTCACCGGTACGTGGAGTCCTGAACTTCACTATCCTTTCTGTTGGCTAACGTGAAGACAGGCATGATGGACTTCTTCCGTGACATGAGGGAGAAGAGTACTGGTATCAAGTCGCACTGATTTGTAAGAATCTAACGCCACTTCGAGCGAACAAAGGATATGAAACTACGAGCCGGACGGCTCCGAGCAAGAACTGAAAGGTACCAATGCTTCTCAGGCCTGCGCCTGAAAGAATACTGACATTCGCGGATCTCGCAATGAGAGCGGACTGTCTCCTACTTCAAGTGTACATTTGCAATTTGTGAGCCAACTGAACGAGCTCTTCCAATTGAGAGAGAGCTAAGGCAATTAGATCAGATCACGTCGAGATGAATATACGAAAGCTCTAGAATTCGCAATGAAATCTACTTCGAAGAGAAAGCACTTTGTGGATGACTATCTGTCCTGATTGAATATCCAAGAGTCATGCTTAGATACAAAAATACAATTGGCCGTCCCATATCGCGCACTCCATCGAAAGTCGACAAGATCGTTCTAGGACACCAAACATACAACCAACCCGCACAAGGCGTGAGTATGCTGAAAGTGTGTGCGTTGATGACCATGAAGACCTCTATGCAAATATTGAAGCAAACTCCAAAAGACCAAAGGTTCGCAACGCAGAAGGAAGTTGCGAGCATTCAGGATCTGACACACACATGATGTGAAACAAGACGCTCTTTGCTTGGCGCCACTGTCAAACTAGTTCTCTAGTTTGTGAGTGTGTGACGATTTCCAGGCTCTTTGTGCGGTTTGCAATTGAATCTAATGTTGGCTCTGTTATCAGTTTCCCTTACCATCTTTACATCTATCTCCTACATCTACTTCTTCTGCCTCTCTTCTCTCGATCCTTCACATTCCTTTTCGCCTTATCTGATATTACCGTGTCTGGCCTTGAGCACACCGCCTTCTCAAAACGATGGCGACAATCACCCAGGTAAGACATGCCAATTCAAGCAAACAGCTTGCGCTCGACTAATCCAGCTCTTCCAGAACTTCAAGGTCACCAAGCCTAGATCTCGTCTCAGCACCAACAGCATTTTCAACAAGAAGACATTCCATAGCGCCGTCAATTTGACCACCTCAGATGAGGACTCCGATGTAAGCATCTGATTCTCTCCTGTGTATGCCCGCATGTGAAGGACAAAATGGAGTCTCTTCCAATTCGATTGCTTACACACTCTACGACTATTGGTGCTGAGGATGGGTCAGCTAACCGTACATTCAGATTGAGCTACCCGACTTGCCCTCAACTGCAGAGGGCATCATCGAGCTTGCTGCAAAGCTGAACGAGAAGGTAAGTTACTTTTGATATAAGCGCAGTGCATAGCATGACTAAGCACCTAAGATCAGACGAAGAAGAACCAGAAGAAGAAGAGGCAGATCATCCACAAGCGCGACAACCTTTCATCCACAGCTTGCGGCCCTCCTCGCAGCACAAGCTCCTCCTCTCCGCCTCCTGCAGCACCTCTGCACTTCGGCACTCGAGATTACAAAGTCCAGCCACTCATCCACGAACTGACACCCGAACTCAAAATCCCAATCACGGACTTCAACCCATTCTGGACAGTCGAGCTTCATCCCAAAACCACCGAAAACCGCATCTCAGCCATCATCCTAGCCGAGCGCGAAGACGCCGACGACCAGCTCAAGCAGGTCCGACACACCTCCCTCAAGACCCTCGGAAGCATGCCTTTCCTCCAACTGCCACACTTCTCTGGACGCAGTGTCCCGGCCGAAATCATGCGCACCTTGAAAGCCATGTTCTTTCTCCGCCTCGACCTCGACGCACGGAATATTCTGTATCATGTCCTCCAAGATCCCCCTCATCTGTCCGCCAACTTACGCTACGCCCATGACCTTGTAAAGAAGAAAGGTCCTTTGCAGAAGTCACTACTGCAGTTCATCGAAGCTTCATTACACAAGGCAGTCGAGCTGTACCCAGGCTTGCAGGCAACAGACGTCACATCCGATGACCGCAAATCCTTCTTCCTCGCTACCTTCGATATGGATCCTCATTACACAGCTACACGCTTCCTGGAACCGTTAGCTGACGCGATTGATATCGCTGGCATTTATGCTAGAGACGTTGAGGGAGCACAGTGGCGCAAGTGGATCCGCAGCCTATTCTGCCATACTTGCGAAGTTGTTTGGAAGTTTCGATTTGATGAGGAGAATAAGGTGGAGGGTAAGCATGAGGCGATGTATGCGACGTGGAGACTCATGCACGGGATTATGTTTGGGCAGCGCGCGTGGGAGGGTGTGCCTGTTTTACCTGTTAAGAGTAAGGCTGGTAGGAGGAGAAAGAGAGATAGCGTGATTGGTGGGGTGCAGAAGAAAAAGCAGAAGATGTGAGTTGGATACAGACAGAATTTGTCAACAGATACCTTACGCAGGATGTGGGCCTGACAGGCAATGATTCGAGTTGGATGCTGATACTGATACTGAGCGATATATTTGACAAATGGTTTCCAGAGCAGAAATGCAGATATATATCGTCTACCGTCAGATTGAATGAACGCATCATTCTCATCAGCTTTCTTTCGAAGTAACAAACGGTAGAGTGATGCTGGAACTACTGGCCCAATCCATCCTATCTTAGCATGTCCTGTTCCATAAGATATTGTGAATCGTATGGAGTTGAGATCAGCGCAGCCAATTGCAATCTGTCCAGCGCGGTAGCTTGTCCCGCCTGCCACGTCCAACACATCCTTGATCTAGAGCAAACCAGATCAGCACACTAGAGCTCGACCTGCACAATCATGTCTTCTGCCTCTCTCGTTCAAAAGGTAGTCAGTCACCCATTCGAAGTTTCTCTCAGCCGAAGAAGGGTAGTCACACTACAAATGTGACTTCTTCCACAAATTTTCAAAGAAGACGCAAGAAATGGGTTGGGACTATGCGCACTCACTAAAAGTGCAAAAATATAACATTTTAGCCACCACATCTCAAAAATTCTTCCATCAGAAAAAAGAAACTTCTTCTCCCTCTCAGCTGAAGCTGAAGCAAAGAAATGCAAAAGAGATGCATCATGTTCGGGTGCCGCTGAATTGATTGTTAGAATTAAGATGAGATGAACACTGAAAGGTGAAGTTGCTTACGGAGTCGAACCCGGCTCTCCTCGGTTTGTTGCTCAGTTGGATGAGAGCGAGAAATGCTAGCCGATACACCACACCCGATTGATGAAAGCTAAATTTTCATTTGATATATCAACACTCAACCAAATCTACGTCTCGACCAAGCTGCAATCCCGACAAGCTTGTAAAGAGTAGTCAAGACACAATTGCTCCGACACATATACTCGACACCACCATACAGAGAGCATGCGGAACACTAAGCTCAATGACTAATAACATTTATGACATCTTTTCTACCAATGCTAGATGCTGTTTTCAACCTTTTACGTTTCGTACATTGAACAATAAGTCATGCTTTCATTGGCGTCGTTCTCGCCTTCCTTCTCACCACTCGCTCAGTACACCTTCTTCTTCTCATCGACACTGAATTGTCCCGGACCCATATTGACTAACAACAGAAGACCGCCACTGCAAAATGTTCGTTAGCAATGTTTTCAGACATAAATGGCATAGCTGGTGGTTACTTACACAATCGACAGGATCTGAAAGAAGTCGTACTTTGCAAAGTCTTTGTGCGGGTGGTGCTTGTGCAACTAAGAAAACACCAGCAATTAGCAAAAAACGCAATCGGGAAACCCAAAACAAAGGCATCTCTTTCGACAAAACTTACAGCCCAAAAGTTATTCACCAGCAAGTTGAACACACTCAAAATAACGACCAACATGATCGCGCTCATCTTCGCCTTAAAGCCAACCACAACCATCACACACGCCACGAACCCCAGCAAACTAACCATGACTCTTGCAAAAGTCCACTCGCCAGCAACAACAAAGCCCAAGAACAAGAAAATCAGCAGGATCCTGCCAGCTAATTGAAAGTACATCTTGCGGTCTTTTTCATCAATCTGCGGTAGTCCAGCGGGCGCGAAGCGCTTGCGGACCCAGCTGTCAGAGAGCACCATGAGGAGACCGCCCATGACGGAGAGGTTGCGCAGGAAGAAGTTGAGGTCGAAGATGAGGCCGTAGCCGAGGGCTTGGGTGACGACGACACCGATGAGACCACCGACGGCGTAGGGGGTGTATTTGCGGGCGACGATGAGGACCGAGCAGGAGGTCATGGCGAGGACGTTTGTTAGGAGGAAGAGGTGGGTGATGCCGTAGGGTACTGGAATAAGCATGTCAGCTCGAGTCTTGTAGTATGCAATATTTATTATCTTGATCTTGGTCGAAGCCAAGAGTGCTGCTTTGCGGATGATCCAACGTACTGTGTCTGTATTCTCGAAGATATACCAGCTGGTCTGACCATTGCGTGAGGATTCGTAGAGCGTCCTCGAAGAATGTCACCACAATCAAGAAGCGTCCAATCATGGGCAGATACCTGGTAGTACACATTTTTGTTAATCAATTGAATATGTTACTGTTTGGTATGCATTTACATCCAGACAATCGCCAGCCATCTGCTGCGCGGAAAGATGTAAACTCACGGCTTAATAGGCTCAGAGACCTGATCTAACAGGTCTTCAATCTTGCTCGTCTGCTTTCTGATTGCTTCCAGCGGACTCGGGTCATTTGCTGCGTCTGGCCGACTCGAGGAACCGAATGGGTTCTGGTTGCCCAGGTGGTATCCTGCTGTACCTCTTATTTGAGCCATTGTTATGTTGTAGTATTTGTTGTATTTGGTCTCGTCGGTTCAGTATGCTGCATTCAAGCAATCCCAAGCAGCTTTGGTTTGATTGCAGCAACGTATCTAACTGCGAGTGTGATGCTGTTCTTATACCGTGACGAGATGAGATGCTAGATGCAGAATGCAGATGTTCGCTAAGGAGACAGCTGTTCGGTTCCATGCCACTTTGTGGAGTTCAGGGGTAAAAAGGACATCATTATATCAAATCACATTTATTGTCCGACACGAGGGAATCACACCAAGAACGCTGGCTGGACTCATTGTGACTGTTCTGTGTATATAGCAAGACTCCATGATGCCCATGCTGCCCAACAACTTGATCGATTGCACAAAAGACCCAAAATCTGGTCAACATCTGGTCCATTCTTGTGCTGCTGGAATCTATCCTTTCTTATGACTATTTGCAGCCCTGCGGCAGATAGTCATTCAATAGGTTGCCTTTTATCTGCATCGATGTTCCAGCTATGCCCAGTCTAACTGCAATCTCTTTGAATATTCAATCCCCATGCCTTACACTCCAGCGTCATTTTAAGATTGATAGGGTATCTGTCTGACTGTGATGAAAACCGAACTCGAAATACGAAAAGGCTGTTGCACTTTATCAAAGTGGTCGTTCACTTTAGTGTTGATAGTCCATCACAACCTATATATTATTAGCCTCGCATCGTCCTTGATTCCTCGCGATCAACATACCATTCATCATCCTCAGGGTGATTCTTAGTCCTTTCCTCGAGCGCAGCATAGCCATTACTGCTAGAAGCAGGCTTTGCAGCTGCGGATTTAGTGCTGTTACCACCCTTAATGAGCTCGCTTGTTGGAGCAGCGTTGTAGGCGCTTGCCTTCTTCTCTTGGACCTCCTGGATGGGAGCGGGCTCGGAGGCTGGGGTGTCTGAGACTTGAGTCTTCTTCTTGGCCTTCTTAGTGCTAACCTCAGCCCAACCATCCATCCCGTTCAGTATTTCAAGTTGTGCCTCTTCAGATGGAATATTAGCAGTGGCTGACGCGACAGTAGCCGGTGTGGTGATATTTGTAGCAGCGTCATTTGAGCTGGAGGTAGATGTAGCATCGTGATCGAAAGTGTCGAGAAGAGGCTGGACAACACCATTTCTCATTGCTTGTGTGTTTGGCTGGTTACCTGGTGTCCAAACACTTGATGGTGCAGCAGCAGAAGCAAGGCCATTCTTCGCTGGTTCACCCCTTGCCTCCCGAGCAGTCTTGCGCTGCTGCTCAAGAAGAACCTGCCGCGCCCGTTCGGCCTCTTCCCTTGCAATACGAGCCTCCTCATTCTTCTGGCGGTTCTGGCGCTGCTTCTTGGTTTCCTGAGAAGCCTCGGCACGAGCAAGAGGCTGCTTCTTAACCTTCTGCTCTCCAGTAATACGGATAGACGACGGACCAGCAGCGACTGGCTCAAGCATGTCCGAAACATCTCCAGCAGATGCAGTTCCGGCATTGTCGTTGTACTGGTCACTGGAACTGGCCTTGACCGTACGGACGGCCTTGGAGTTGGCTGATGGTGCAGAGAGTGAAATACCTTGCTTGCGCGCCAGGAGTTGCTTCGCCCATTCCTTGTTGTCCATGTCCTCTGCCATGTCATCGTCGGCAGTATCTTCGACCTTGGGCTTCGATGGCTCAGCAGCAGCAGGTGCTGATTTTCGTGAAGTTGCGGCATCTGAGCTCTTTCCACCCTTCTTATTCTTCTTAGAAACAGCTTGTTGTGCTGTAGCGACTGCGCTAGAAGCTGCCTCCGAGACCTTGGCGGCAACGCCATTGGCTCCGTCGGCGACCTTGGCAGCGACTGGCTTCTCCCGCGCAGCGGGCTTGTCTTGTCGTCGTTTTGCTGTTGTTGTTGGTTGCTTTGTTGGTTGCTGTAGTTCGGAAATCGAGCTTGATCTGCCGGTCCTATTCTTAGGCTCCTTGTCTTGACTGTAGTAGTAGGCCAGCCCACCACCGACCACTAATGCCAGACCCCATGATTGCCAGGGTTCCATGTTGATTCACAAGTGCAGACACGTGTAGGTTGACCTGCTACGTGCAATGTGAGGTAAGTCGAGCTGATTCTTGACACTGTCGTTCAGACGATACTCCTCGAGAATGCACGAGGACTCACTCAGTGCGCTCAGATGTCTCTTAAAGGACCTTGAAGGTCGGGGGTCGGGAAGTCAGGAAGTCAGGAGCTCCTATTATGTGCCAACCTCCTTGTTTTGGCAACGACGACCAATGAACAACAATTGACTTCCTCTTGCAACCTTAGCGGTATATCAGACGACAGAGTATACGTCAAGGTGGCGAGGAGATGACGAGCAGATGGAAATGATTCAAGGAGAAAGCAGACCAATGCAGACAGGTGTCACTCTCGTGGTTGATGCTTGAATGTGGGGAAGGTTCTCCATAACCGCCAAGCGAGAACCCGAAGCGCGAAAGGCCACAAGAAGTCTAGTTCAACTTGGTGTGTCTTAGGACTCTGAGCATTCTCTGTGCTCTATTGAACTACATAATTCATTGGGCTTCTCACAAACAGTACATAGATATAATACATGGATATCTTAGGACTTGTTGACCATGTTCTTCAGTCCCTGTGCAGCCTTCTCGACATCTGTGCTGAAGCCTGATGCGCCCTGTCCTGTGCCGGCCAGATCACGTTCGCCAGTGCTTGTTCTAGTTGTGCTAGTGGTTGGCTGGTGCGACGATGTCTTTCATCGTTAGCTTATGCTCGTCCTATTATATGGCGTAATAATCAGCTCACCACACCTGCATCTGTGTCGTGCTTCGCAGATGGCTGGACAGTCTCGTCGAAGAAATTGTTGATGCCCTTGCGAACTCCTTCGATCTTGTTCTATATATGGTTAGAGATATATCACACAAAGTGACTCTCGAGTAAGGCCGCACATTGATCTCAGAAACACCTTCGCGAGCATCTGCGCCGGCATTGGCTCCTTCTTGAGCTGAGGAAGATTGGTTGACAGTGGACATTTTGCAAATGACTTGCGTATAGAACAGATGACGCGAACAGATCAATTATTATAAATGGTAGTTGAGCTCTCTCTCTGTATATGCCCTCGATCAAAGCAACCAGCTTACAACAGTGGATTATAGATAGATACTTTCGTCATCGGGTCTGAAGCAGCTCGGCTTTCGGAAGTCACGGAACGAGATTGGCCATGATAGGAAGGTGTCAACACTTCCTCCGACCTTCCTCTTACAACTGATAAGGGGTGGATAATTGCCACTATAGATCCGGCCAAGGGCTTGTGACTAGTATACATATAACAAATGAGTAGTACCTTGAAAATAAAATAGGCTCAGTATCGTGCCATCATTCACTATGGCAGAAAGAAGACCAGAAATATCTGCGACGGATGAGACCACGCCGCTTCTTGCCGCGAGCAGTGCAAATCCAACTACACAAGCAAATGAAGAGTCTCTCGTGAAACACCAGTCCAACGCAAGTCCCGAAGATGAGGAGAAGCCTCTGCCAATGGGACAAATTGCCATTCTTTGCTATGCGCGTCTCATTGAGCCTATCGCTTTCTTCTCAATTTTCCCTTTTGTCAACCAAATGATAAGAGATACCGGAAATCTTGACGAAAGAGATGTCGGATTCTATAGTGGACTCATCGAGTCGCTGTTCTCGTTGACACAAATGTTGCTTATGATACAATGGGGCCGGTTAAGCGATCGTGTTGGTAGGAAACCAGTCTTATTGTTCTCTCTTATTGGCGTCTCTATCGCAGTCTCCCTATTTGGATTCGCAAAAGAGATCTGGCAGATGATTTTGTTCAGATGTCTTGCAGGAGTCTTCGCAGGGACTATCGTTACAGTAAGGACGATGATTTCCGAGAACAGTACGCCGAAGACTCAGGCGAGGGCTTTCAGTTTGTTCGCCTTTAGTGGCAATCTGGGCATATTCTTTGGGTCATTCTTGGGCGGCGCTCTTGCAGATCCGGCTTCCCAGTATCCCAAAGTATTCGGGCATATCCGCTTCTTCCAACACTATCCGTATGCAACGCCAACGATCATTGTCGGCGTCATGGGTCTTACTTCTGCAATTGTCATAGCACTGTTTCTCAAAGAGGTAAGAATGCGTAACGCTATGCTGGATATGCTTACGCTGATATAGGGGACAGACACTCGTAAGGAGAGAGGACGTCAAAGGGCAAGTCAAACCCCCTATGACTACTTTGGAAGTAATAAAGGCACCGGGCGTGGCCATGGTTTTGGCTATCTACGGTGGTGTGATGCTTACTGCACTGGCCAACACAGCCGTCAGTCCAGTATTCATGTTCACCTCAGTACTACGTGGAGGCTACGGGTTCTCGCCGCTCTACATCTCGATATTCATTGCTCTTGCTGGTTTTTCCCAATCCTTCTGGACACTGGCAGTGTTTCCGCCTCTACACAAGCGAATCGGCACTCGCGGCATTCTGCGGGTCACTTCGGCCGTCCTACCAGTCTTATTCCTTGTCAATCCCATCAATAATCAACTTTTGAAGCACAATCAGATCACTGCTTTTTGGATTATAGCACCGATCATGATGCTCTTGGGAGGGTTCTACAGTCAAGCATTTACCTCTGTACAGCTGGCTGTTAACGACATTACACCTACGCCAGCTGCGTTGGGGACACTCAATGGAGTTGCGCTTACTCTCGTAGCCGGCATACGAGCGATTGCACCAGCGCTATTCGCATCCTTGTTTGCATTTGGAGCAAGAACGCAAATATTGGGAGGCTATCTTATCTGGCTGATCATGATTGCCATGTCTATTGCAGTTGGGATTCTAGTGTTATATCTGCCCGAGAAGGCATATGGTATCGTCAAGAAGACGAATGAAGAGGATAATGAGGAAGATTAGATTCTGGCTGCTCTAATGGTCCCCATATTGTCGGAACGAGACGGGACCAAGAAGCCCTTCAGGTAACGCCACCAGCTGCAAGGCCTTGTTGATGTCATTCAAGTCGGCCAGCGCTCTGTCCTATCAAGATATCTGCAAGACCACTTCATATCTGCAACTCTGTTTGAGTTTCGAGTAGTCATAAAGGGGTACTCCGAAGAATAAGAATAGGAGAAACCGCCCCTGCATGCAGCACAACGGCTAAGCTAGACCTCCTCCTTGTTTATGTTTCACCCACACGCGCCATCAACAACCACGTCCCTACACTTCTGTGATATCACTGCCCCTTGTTCCCACCGATCAGTCTGCGAGACAGTTCTTGTCCTACCATACCACGTCTGTGATCCACTCCACAATGTGCTCTGGCAAGATACTTTAGCCATTTTCTTCCGCACGAACCTATCCACCTTGTGCCTGAAAAACTGTCCGTCTGCTTGACGTGTGTGTGTGCCTGGAGCTAAACCTTGTCGAGACGGGTGAAAGGTCTTTTGTATATCAAGCCTGATCTGCTCTGCTCCAATCCTGTCATCATTGCTTGACCACAGTTGTCTCACTCTCATTACCCAGTCACTCCTTCAATACAAGTCTTTCTTTATTGTCTCTCTCTCCTTGAAGTAAACACGCGTCTTCGCTGCGCTATCTACTCTGCAGTACAGTGTATCAATCCAAAATACTTATACACCAACCAGAAAATGCACGTGACAACACTCCTCCTCGCTTTAGCAGCAACAGCTCTTGCTCTGGTAAGCTTACCCTCTAACCTTATTCCCTCAATCCCTCATGCGAATACTAACCTCCACGCAAGCCACAACCACGCGCCTACTTCCACCCGGACCGTCCACACTTTGACATTGTACCTCAACATCCCGGTTTCGGTCGCCCTGAGCATGGCTTTCACCCAGGTCATGAACCTCACCATGGCTTTGTGCCTACTCCTACTGCTGCTGGTACAGGCTTCTCCGCTTGGCCTACCGCTGCTTGGTCTGCGCATCCGACAGGCTTCCCAGCACACCCTACAGGCTTTCCTCACTTCATTCCCACGCACAGCGCTCCTTTCCCTAAAGCAAACTTCTCTGCACATCCGACAGGCTTCCCTCATCCGACAGGCTTCCATGTGCACCCAACAGGCTTTTCTTATTCTGCACATCCGACAGGCTTCCCTGCACAACAGCCAGGCTTCTCTGCGCAACCCACCGACGTCCCTGTACAACAGCCAGGCTTCTCTGCACAACCCACCGACGTCCCTGTACAACAGCCAGGCTTCCCTGCACAACAGCCAGGCTTCCCTGCACAACAGCCAGGCTTCCCCCACCCCATGCCCACCCAAACCGCCGCAGCCGCTCCTTTCCCAATCACAAACAGCACTGTTGCCGCAGCTCAAGGCCTGCCATTCGCCACGGGCACTGGTGTCTCTGCTGGACCAACAGGCATCATAAGTCCCATCGGCAGTGGCGGCAGTGGCCCCGGTAATTGGACATTCGGAACACCTTGGCATGGTGCTGGAGGCCATGGACAGGGACAGCCTCACTTCGGCCACGGTCACGGTCACGGTCACGGTCACGGTCACGGTGGTCGCGGACGTGGTAGGGGAGGCAGACACGGCAAGGAGATGCACGATGCGTTGAGGAAGGGTGCAAGCCGTAGCCGTGAGCATGAGCCTAGTAGGACGAGGAATAGGGGCAAGTATGTACCTAAGGCGACGCATACTTAGATGCGCTTGACCAGGGCACACTGCGGGGTGATTGTCATGCGAAGGTATCGACTGGACTGGTCCGACGGTGCTGGGCACTGGCCGTCTTCGTTGAGCGAAGCACACTTATGCACAGCTGAGAAAGTGGTGACCACATCTGGCATTGGCACCATCGGCTTCGAAGAGACAAAGCGTGTACGTACAGAATCATAGAGTAGAGCACATGCATTTATTTATTCATCTATCTCTTGTTATGAATGTATCCGTATGCTGAGAAAGATGTCCTGTCTGCTGCCTAGCGCTTATCCTACTGCGCATTACCAACCGAATACGTGATAGCCTCTTTCGACAGACCTGCTTGTACGACTGCAAGCCTTTTTTTGCGGACGGACGGTAGGCAGGCATTTTCTGTCATCCGAACAGCATATACTGTAATTGTTCTGTATATGAGAATGACAAGAGTGTTTGGCAGGATTAAGCAAGGCAGGAGAATGCGTATGTCCAGATTACAGCATACCGCCTGAACATAGGAGTGGACGAGTGGTGCTGAGTGCAAGTAATACGGCATATCACTATGTCTTACGCATATATCATATTTAACAAGCGTGATTGGTGAAAGGAATCACGTTCGTAAGTTATCTTGATTGTGGTGACTCATCGTACTCACATTCATAAGAGCATATCTAGGAAAAGATTCATATGAAACATACACACACACACACACACACACGCGAAACCTGACGCTCTAAAACCCACTACTACTCTCCCTCTTCGCACTTCTCCCACTCTGCCCAAACCCAGGCGTCGTATCCCCACCATCCGAACTCGGCGTCTGCGGCGCCGGATCCAAATCCAAAATATTCCTCAATCCCATAATCCATTCATGTTGCAACAGCTCTGCCGCCGACGCGCGTCGACTCGCATCGCGCTCAAAACAGCGGTTTAGGAAGTCAATACCCGCTTCACTCAGCTGATCTGGCGTCGGTAGCTGCGGCGGATTGCCCTGCGCGATTTGGAACATGATGGCCCATTCGTTGTCGAGATTTGCCCAAGGGCGACGACCGGTTGCCATTTCGAGGATGACGCAGCCTAGAGACCAGGTGTCTACGGCGCCGGGGCGGGCGGGGGCGGTTTGGCCGGTGTCTTTGCCGGAGAAGTTGGAGGAGCCGTGGATTACTTCGGGGGACATGTACATTGGTGTTCCGGTCATGGATTTTTGACGGCCGCCTTGGGCGCGAGGGACGGCGCCGGCAGAGTGCTCGGCGGCGATTGTGCGGCCGTTTTGGCGGGTTATGACTTTTGCGGCGCCAAAGTCGACGTATTTGATTACGCCGTTGGCGTCGAGGAGGATGTTTTCGGGTTTGATGTCGCGATGCACGACGCCGGATTCGTGGAGATAGGCGAGACCGTTTAGCATTTGTAACGCGTAGACTTGGATGACTGTTTCGTCTTCGATGCGGCCGTGTTCCAGTAACCCAGCAAGTGAACCGCCACTACAGAGTTCCATGAAGATGTACACCTTGTCACGATGAACCTCGATGCCATAGTAGCTGACGACGTTAGGATGGTCAAGGATCTGAAGGACGCCCATCTCGTCGCGAATCTGAGCGGCGATTGTTGGGATCATCTGCGGATCTTGCAATCTGATCTCTTTGACTGCCATCATGGTTGTTGTGTCCAGATTGGTGGCCGCATATACAGAACCAAATGTGCCACCTCCGATGTATTGTCCTTGTTGCCAGCGGATCTGTGAATTCGTGGCTGCGGACGATAGGAACGTCAAACTACGATCAGCCTCAGTGTTATCCGCAAGCACGCGACCAAGGGCTTGACGCTCAGCTTCTCTTGTCTTGCGTAACTCGTCAATCTCTTCGAGTTGGAACAGCCATCGTTGACGGATCACTGCGGCTGATTCTTCTTCATCCTTGAGCTTGCTAAAATTCATCTTGAAATTGCCACCACTTTCATCTTGGTCCTTTACTCGTGCAGCCACCGTCGAACGTGCGCCCATGATATCAAAATGCGAAATGAGCAAGGACATGCAACCTGCGACCTTTCCGCGAAGCAGAGCATACTCTTCGTCGCTTACATTGAGAATGTTCGGACCTCGTGTCATGATCATGGCGAATTCAAGTGCAGTCACAGCCCATCGGAATGTCTTGCGATCTGCGGCGATACAGTCGTCACAGATAAAGCTTACCCACTCAAGCGCAAGGCGTATCAGCTTTGCATTGTTCAGTGCCCTTCGATTGTGGTCCATGTACAACACTGAACGCTGCCCAAATTCTGTCGCGAAAGCAAAGCAGTTTTGTATCAACTCTTGGCATGGCAATCCAGCAAGCTGTTTTCGAATAAGGTCGACACTGTCCATTATCATACTGGACAATCCGAATGCAGATTTCTTAATGTTGCGTAGCTTGTGGTCGACACTGGGAGCATTTGCACGCTGCGGAACGATCTGTTCCAGTTCAAAGCCCGCCATTTGTCGAAATACTTCACCAGTGATTTGTAAAGGATTCTTGCCATTGCTACTACTCATGTTGCCACCACGTGCGATGAGGCGGAGTTTACCAGGCTTCATGTCGTTTCTAGGTAATTTCATGTCAATATCAATGCCAGCCCCACCTGGCCAGAACATAGTCTCCTCAGGATAGATAAGCAGGACATATGGCAAGTTAACATCAGCAGGAGCGCCGTCTGCTCGGTAGCAGACGCTGGCTATAGAGATTATTTCTTGTGGCAACTCAGCAAGACCTGGCGAAGCAAGTACAGTAATTCTTTCGTCCTCGAGAGATAGAAGATTTACTAGCGTGTGCCCGGAGATTGCTAGGTTGTCGTAGAGCTCCTGTAATTCATGTGGTGCCATGTTGATGCTGTATTCCGTGGTGTTCTCAAAGGTATTCGTCAATTGTCTCGAGAAACGGAAAAGCTTCCTCTGTCGAACACGAACAGAGTCAAGAATACCTTTATATCTCCGGTCCATTTCGATGCCTGCAACTTCGTTCGGCCGTCTTTGCAGCTCTTTCTTGAATTGACTTGTAAGACGATCCAGTGACTTTGCAGTCAATTTACTGTTTTGTTGTAAGCTAATGTAACAAAAACTTGATTCGGTCGAAGCCTTACCTGAAGGACTCTGCAACTTCGACGTCGCCTCCATCGAAGCTGAGAGCTTGCGTGCTCAAGAAACCCCATTCTTGTTCGAGGATTTCTGCTTCTTTCAGGGCATTTTTGCCGGCTGCCATTTGCCAACTGAGCATTTTGAAGTAGAATTGTATAGCATTGAGAACCACTTGATCAAAGTTTTCATCGATACATGGCGGTAAATCCCAGTTTTGCTCTGGTTGTGCGACCTTGAGGTACTCGTCTTTCACCTTGACGGCGAGTTTGAGCAAGATGCGGAATTGAGGAATCATGGTATCTGCCATAAGTACACCCTGTTGTGTTGAGTCCTTGATCCGTTCAGCATATTGTAGACGTATGCGGATAATCTCTTGAACAACGCGAGATGGAAATGCTATGAGTGTCATTAATTCTTCGATGTACGAAGGTAAGTGCTTGTTGGCATATGAATCAGCGTTCGCAATCATATTGGCCTTGGCTCTCTGAATGACCTCGTTGACTCCGACGAGCAGACTGCGCTCGCTTCCAATGGACTTGAGGCCATCCTCCTTCAAGATGCGATCGAGGAAGGACGAATCATCCGTCAAATGACTTTCCGAATCCTTCTTTTCTCTTGGTGCTGTGAAATCCATTCGGTCATTGCCTACCCAGTTCTGCAAAATCCCGAGTTCAGTATCAATCGCCGCCATAATGTTCTGCCACGATGTCACTGCAGCAACTGTAGCTTTGAACTCGTCGGTTTTAGCACGTGGCTGAGCAGCCTCCAGTGCTGTCGTGTTTGGATACATGGTGCCCAGCCTGTCTATTTTCTTCACAATATCTTCTACTTGCTCTGCAGGTGTCCTTCCAACTTCTGCTTCTCCCCTGATCTCAAATGCAACAATCTCCTCGACCATTGGCGCAGCTTTTGCACGTCGTTCATCTAGGAGCTTCTTGTGAATAGCCACAGGTCGCCCACATGTTTTGGCCCTTACACCAACCCACAGGTCGTATCTGATCGCAGCGTCAGTCGCTTGCTCGTTGAGTGAGGTCATACGTTTCTTCTCCTGCTTCACGACATCACCAGTAAGTACATTAGCCAACATCGAATGCCATTCCAGTCTTTCACGATTGGCTGGTATCTTAAGTTCTTCTTCAGATGGAGACATGTCCTCATTCCCTATATTATAGAGCATAGCTTCTTGCTCGTAAGGATCATTGTTGCCATAGTCGACAGTCGTGGCGGGCGACTCGCCATCCGTTCCATCTGTATCAGAATTGTAGCCCATATTAGGTGAGTAACCTTCTTCGACGAGCCGATTATCCTCATCCGCATTATCCTGCTTCAGCCTCTGTATATAAGCCTTCTTTTCTGCCTGGTAATCTGCATCTGGATTGCGTCCTTTGCGTTGTTTAAACGATCCGGTCCGATGGCGCTCAAGTTGTGATCTTGCTTGAGGGAATTGGCTTGGCCTGCGGGCAGGAGCATAAGCATTGGAGGGTGTCCGAGCAACACCTGGTCGCTGCATTCGTGGTGCAGCCGTGAAGCCATTGGTTGGAGCTGGTACTGCTGAAGTATCAATAGTTCCCAGCTGACTGGATGCACTCCCTTCCCTCGATCTTCCAGGATATGGTGTGTGTGTTTGACCGTAGCCGACATAGGCTCCCGAGGAAGCGCTGCATGAACCTGTCGTAGGAGAGCTACCATACGAACCAGAAGTATGTCTCGACCCTGAAGTTCCAGTGGTTGCAGGCGTCACCGCATCATCTTCAAAGTTGACGTGGTATGATCGCGAAGCAGCGGGTCCGCCATCCTCTGATCTCACACTAGACGCGAATCTTGTTATTCGAGGATGCTGGCGGATGTCACCATCTGAGCCATCCGTGTTGTTTGAATCTGACGAGTTTGGCGAAGCACTTCTGTCGTAGGTCTGTTCCCTGATATTCTGTAAAACTTTTGAAGGCGGGTTCGACGAGCTGCCTGAGGGTGATGCGAAGTCTTCAGAGATTGGCATTGTGATCGTTCGAGAGGAGGGTGGAAGAATGGAATGAGGCGACGTGTATTGATATTAGAAGTGCCACGAAACCAGCTCGGGCTTTGATTAGTGCTTATTGTACAAAATCTTTCGACCGAGGACAAGGAAAGACAATAGTAGGATTCAGTCCATTCGAGCGGAGAAAGGAGGGGTGTCTACGGCGAACGTCGGTGTTGGACAGTTGCAGGCGGTGTGGAAGATTAGAAGAGACGACGACGCGGTACCGAAAAGCAGAAAAGCGTGTTGTGATACCTTGGTGAAGCGTAAGTGAGGCTCTGTGCTTGTGCCAAGATAAGTACATGTAGTTGGCCTGTGGCTGAGGAGTATCTTACCCCTATTCCTTCGGCCTCTGTCTCAGCACATGTAGCTTCCAACCCGTTCGACCATCTGCCTTTCCTGTTTCACCATTTGACAGGTTGTAAATGTCGGAGTGGAAGCTTCGGTGTCGACCTCCTACTGTCTATACCTTACCTACTGAGCTGCGTCATGTCTAAAGTCAGGCTATATACCGGTATCGGGCAGGTTGTTGCTTCGTCGACAAGGAGAGCAACCTTGTTCAATAAGTGCATTACATCCATGAGATTCTTGTCAACTACTTCCATCACAAAAGCTCCGTCACTGCAATCAAGTCACGTTCGAGTCAAAGCTCCTGTGATACCAGATTTCCTCCCCTCAAGCACGAAACAGGTCAGATATGCATCTTCAACCTCTTCACCAGAGCAATTACGCAAGACTCCTCTCTACGATCTTCACGTCAAGCACGGCGGCAAGATGGTGCCTTTCGGTGGCTACTATATGCCTGTACAATATAATGATCTTAGTATCGTCGAGTCTCACCTTTGGACGCGATCGAAAGCGTCCCTTTTTGACGTGAGCCACATGGTGCAACATCATTTCAGTGGCTCGGGTGCTGCAGCTTTCCTCTCCAGGCTGACTCCAGCAGGCCTGTCATCTCTATCTAACCATCAATCAACGCTTTCAGTATTTCTTCATCCAGAGACTGGTGGCATTGTCGATGATACAATCATTACTCGTATTGGCCCGAATGCCTTCTATGTGGTAACCAATGCAGGATGTCGCGAGAAGGATCTAGCTTATCTGACATCCAATCTCGATGCCCTTAAGCAATCCGAAGGTCTGGAGGTGAAGTGGGATGTTCTCGAAGACCAAGGCTTGATTGCTCTTCAAGGCCCATTAGCTCCACAAATCCTTTCTGCGCTTGTCACCGACAATACCGAAGACGATCTGACCAAAATCCACTTTGGTCAATCAAAGTACATCCGCCTACGTCTTGCCACAGGTGCAGAATCGCAACCAGTACTCATCTCTCGTGGTGGCTATACAGGCGAGGATGGGTTCGAGATCTCCGTAGCTCCATCAGACGTCGTGCCATTGACAGAATTCCTTCTACAAACAGCCGGGCCAGAACAGCTGCGTCTGGCTGGTCTTGGCCCTCGTGACAGTCTGAGGTTGGAGGCTGGAATGTGTCTGTATGGCCATGACCTGGACGACACCGTGACACCTGTAGAAGCCGCACTAGGCTGGGTTATTGGCAAGGATCGTCGCGAGAATGGTGGTTTCAACGGATCAGATATTGTGCTTGCGCAATTGAAGCCCAAAAGGGAGGGCGGAATGGGCACGACTCGCAGACGAATTGGTCTTCTTGTTGAGGGTGCTCCAGCAAGAGAAGGAACGAAATTGGTAGATACAGATGGTAATGAAATTGGAGTGATCACTTCAGGATGTCCAAGTCCAAGTCTCAAAAAGAACATCGCAATGGGCTATGTAAAGACAGGTTATAATAAGATTGGTACAGAAGTGTTTGCTGTGGTGCGTGGAAAGCAAAGAAAGGCTACTGTGACGAAGATGCCTTTTCTGCCGTCGAAATACTGGAAAGGTGGTGTTTCGCCAGCCTAAGCGATATAATGAGGCTGCGTCCTTTGAGCACATTGCGAACAGTACAGGATGTCTACTGGATTCAAGTGTCGTTAAAATATCGCAGCCGCACGAGATTATAGTAGACCGGAGCGATGACAAAACAAAGACTGGAGATGTACAGTCGTATAATTCAGCTTCATGCGAACGCATAGATGCTCAGGATGTAACGGTATTGATACAAGACGCGGACGCTATACCCAACCGCATTCCGCCCTCGCAAAGCGTATGTAAACGAGGATCGTTCTGGCCACTATTCGAATAGTCTAGCCTCATAACACAGCAAGAGCTCGATCTGTTGAAGCTTTTTCGGTTACGAACATAAGGAGTGCTGTGATCGTTTCTACTTTAGCTTGATAGCAGCTGAATATCAAACACGAGCTGGACTCAACACTCGGCTCTACATGCTGACTACTTTGATTTGTAGCAGAGGTAGCGCTCGTTACATGTCTTCTCACATCCCTCGTGTCGTTTCACCGCTCGCGATGCAGATCTGGCTCACTTCTCGGCCGCTTTCGCTTTCATTTTCATTTTCGCTTTCGCTTTCGCTCTCATTTCAATTCAGCTCGGTTTTAGATCCTGACTCACCTTTCAGTTCATCACTTGATGCAGCCCCACCCTGACTAGCTTGATGTTTGCGCTCTTCTCGCTCTGTCTTCGTCTATATAACCTTTCATCTCTCTCTTCTCTTCTTGCTTCCGTTCTTTCTTCACAGTACCTTCTCTCCTCCTCTTTCTCGATACCTCAGCTACATCATATCTATCTACACAACATCAAACATCTGCAACACACTGCACACCGTGCACAACACAACACAGCGCGCTCTCTTGATATTCAACAACACACTATCTACGACGATAAAGACATAACTTCCACTACGATAAAAGACTTATTCGAAGTTCTCTATCTACTAAAGCTTCTAGCGGTAAGTCTTCGTTCTTTAATACTACCATTCCTTTGATTCGAGTCGGAAAAGTGAAAGATCTTAGAACGTTATTATTGCATGATTATCACCCCTACTTGAAACTAAGTAAGACTAATATGTTCTATAGAAGAGTCTTTTATATCGGCTTGAGCTACGCGTCTTATTTAAAAAGGTAAGAGCGTGAAAGAGATTGAGTGTCGGAAACTTATTAGATTCATGTGTGATAGACACGGCTGCTCAGGACCTAGCCAGCACAAGTATGCTGACCGAAGATATCAAACCTTCGCTTGATGGTGATGGTACCATTGCCGCTGCCACCGACACCCTGTTTATCTCTGAGGACGACAATGACGATAAGTGAGTACTGCTATTCACACCAGCTTGCCCTAGACTAATGCGCTTTCAGTGACAAGCAGCCACTCGACCTCGAGAATGATATTAGGACGACCATCATCTTCGTTGCGAAAGACACTGCTGGTAGAATCGGAGAGGCAAGCTTTCTTCCACGCCATGGCAAAAGGCACATGGGGTGGTATAAGCGCAGAATTGAAGGTGCAACTGAGTTAGAGCCGACCGTCGATCTACCAACCGCTGTCAATCTCGATGCATTTACGGACTTCTCTTTCTATGTGCAAGAAAACAGAATGATAGAACCACCCGCAAGTAGGGCATACTCCTGGCTGCTCCATCGCCTGGTGTTCGCTGAGCAGGTAGAGAGCAACACTTTCATGAAGGAAACGTTGAATCAGTTCATCGAGACCGTGAAAGTTACGAAGAGTTGTCCAGACCAGCGCTTTGTTCAGCGTGTGTACGAGAAGACTCAAGAGGGTGCTTCGCTAAGAAAACTCATGGTCGATTTGATTGTGTGGGAAGAGGGGGTTGGTTACATGAAAGCCATCGACAAACCACTCGAATTGGTGCAAGACGTCTGAACGGCTTCGAGGCAAAAGCAGCCGAACCAGGCCAGAAAAAAGCGCCTTGGAAGGATCTTGCACGTTATCTGATCAAGACGCTGGATGGCGAAGAGATGGGAGGGCTAGGTTCGAGCAAGGCTTCCAAAAAGCGCAAGAGAGCAGTTGGGTGCGCACCAGATGATGAGGGAATGCTTACCAATCTTGTCGACATCGTGTTTGGGTCGCCTACCAGTGTGGATTTAACAGGCGAAGACTGGGGCTTCACGACATCGAGAAGAGAGCAATGAGGATTCGACTATTTGCTGCGATGATGTGTCGATATATGATTGAAATCTGGCACTTGGAACTATGGTACAAGCAAGTATCTCCAGCACAGCCTTCGGGTAATCAGTCGCCAGAATCTTTCATTTCACAGCATACGTGCAGTTTGCCATACAAGTTCAAGTTCAGAAAAAAAAAACCTGAATATGGAAATAGTAGAGAGCTGAGACATGGAGGAGCAAGAGACAAGACATTAGAGCGGAAGAGATTGGATATGGATGAGAAAGAGAACACATGGAAGAGAACGGACAGATAAAGGTCTAGATATTGCCACCTATCCACGAGTTCAATCCAAGTACATCAACACGTTTTGCTCGATCAATTTGAGAAGAAGTCTAGGACTAACCTGAGTTCGGTATATCACTCCGCTTTTATCCCAGGTATATACTGGCGTCGTGACTTCGTACATCTTTGCGTCCTGTTGCTGTACATGCATATACTCGTCGATGCGGAGGAGACCACAAACGAAGGGTGAACTCAGACGTCGACACCCATGACATGAGAGACGTGTGCACCGCGATACGCTAGCCACATCGCTTCGAATCATGACTCCACCTTCAACCCCTTCATCGCCTCCACAGCATCCTCACCATCCTCCTCACTCTCCTCCTCGCCCTTCCCAGCAAGCCCCTTCTCCCACATTTCCTTCCCCGTCATCCTCTTCTCCTCCCTCACCACCCTCCTCTTCTTATCCTCGGCCTCCTTCTCCTCAAGCTCCCTCCTCGCCAAATCCTCCATATCCTTCCTAAACCTCTCCCTCCACTCCAAAAACGTCTCGCGGTTAACCGGCGTCCCCATGAACTTTTTATTATCCTCTGCTTCCCGTTTCTGTGCTTCGATATCTGCTAATGCTTGTGTGGCCTGCCGCCGCTCGGCGATCAGCAGCTCGGCGCTGTCTTTGAGTGTGCTGTAGAGGGTGAAGATCATAGCCATGCCGAGATTTTCTTCGATCATGGCGTTGACGGAGTCGAGGAGGCGGGCTTTGTCTTCCGCGACGTCGAGGTCGGAGTGTCGCGGTGCATGGGGAGCGGCGCTGATGTCGAGGTCGGGCGCGACATCGGGGTAGTCTTCCGGGTATGAGACTCTGAGAATGAGGGTGGCTGTTGAGGAATAAGGTCAGCGTAGAGCACAGAGGAATAGATGGTGTTGCATCTCGCTTACGAGGTTCATCGTCTTCTTCATTGTCCAGGGCGGGCAGGTCAAGTTTCACCTCGATGCGGTATTCGGTGTCGGAGACATCTGTTATTTCGTCTGGGAAGATGGAGTCGAGGACTTCGCGCTCCTCTGCCTGCTCTGCTCTACCCATTGGAAGAAATTATAGCCATTTTCTGGTTGGAGGGCGGGGTGGTGCTTCAGGACAAGCACATGTCTCAATGGGAGGACCCTTGGAATTTAGAATATGACATAGAAACTCGACAATTATTTTTCTTTTGTTTGTTTCGCCAATACCTGATAAACAACATAGCTTTTGCTTACTTGTACACACAATCACCATGGCGAAATCAAAACCTAGCAAGAAGAAGGGCAAGAAAGGGCAGCAGACTGGTGTCCAGGAGCTATCGGTCGAAATGGCAGGACCATTATTCGAGCAAGCAACAGAACTTCTGCAAGAAGGACAACCCAATGAAGCATTACCTGTCGCTCAAAAGCTCATTAAATGCCTGTCTGGATCCGACGTCGACACGGCTCTCAGATTACCCGCACTGGATCTGCTAGGTGAAATCTACATCGAACTAGGCGAAGCAGATGAAGCACGAAATGTTTTCTTGCAAGCAGTCAAGCTGGATCCGGATGGCAGTCTTGGTAACGAGGTTAGCGGAGGAGCAGACAAGTTCCTTTGGCTTGCCCAATTATGCGATCAAGGCGGCCAGGAGAGCGTGGATTGGTTTGAGAAGGGCGCAGTCGTTTTGAGGAGAGAATTAGGACAGTACGAAGGACGAGCACTGTCTGAACAGGACGAGGTCATACAAGAAATCAAGCGCACCAAACTTTCAAATGCGCTGTGTGGAGCTGCAGAGGTCTATATGACTGATCTAAGGTCAGTGTCGCAGCTATATGAACGAGGACATATGGGACTAACTCTATCGCAGTTGGAATGAAGACGCCGAACAACGCTGCGAAGCACTAGTTACAGAAGCATGCATGGTCGCGCCAGAATCATGCGAACCATTACAGACACTCGCATCAGTCCGCCTGTCACAATCGAAGCTCGAAGATGCCCAGGCAGCTTTGGCACGGAGTCTGGAGCTATGGATAGAGTTACCACCAGAAGATCTTTCAGCGATCCCGGACTTCCCAACAAGAATTAGCTTGTCGCGCTTACTCATGGAAGCCGACATGGAGGAGCAAGCGCTGGAAGTGCTAGAAAGGTTGATTGCGGAGGATGATCACAGCGTCGAAGCATGGTATTTAGGTGGGTGGTGTTTACATCTGCTCGCTGGTAAACAAGACGAAAATAATACCGCTGCCAAAGAGGAGGACGAGGGGAAAGATCAGAAGACGATAACATTGAAGAGTAGCCGAGACTGGCTGTTAAGATGTCTGAAGCTCTACAGTAAGCTGGAATATGAAGATGAACGATTGAAGACACATGCAGAAGAGCTTTTGGAAGAAATGAACCAGGTTCTTGGACCCGCGCCTGCTGAAGGGGAAGCTGATGATGACGATGAAGAGTGGGAAGGTATTGAAGAAGATGAAGAAGATGGTGATGCGCAAATGGCTGGTACTTGATGCTCATCGTCTTAACAGTCGTAAGAAAGCTGTGTACCCAAGCTCCGATGTCCACAGTCAGCTCAGCTCAGTGTCTCCAGGTTACCACATCCTCGAGCGGTTGATGCATTGAGATGCATTGACACACCGGCTTCGTCCACGACTATATCTGGAGTGATTTCAATGAGCACGATACTGAAGCGAAGATGTATCCTGCCTTGACATCCCAATGGACCCTGACCACGAATCTTAGGAAGATAAAATCTTAATTCAAGGTTGAAAAATGGTTGTAGAGTGCCGGAGCAGTTTTGCTCCTGACCCACATCGAACAGGATGCGCCAAGACGGGAAGCGTGTATCGATGGACGAACGACAATACTGCACAGACCAAAGACAAACCATCATCAATGAAGGACCAGTGTTACCTCAACATCGATCAACTCAGTAGAGTATCATACGCTTCGAGGCGCTTGATATAAGGCTCTCATCACCTAGAATGAGATGGCAGAAGAGGGCAGCACACAGACCTATCGGTAAGTCGACGTTATGGACAACTTCAATTGGCCAATGGTTTTCCACCCCAAACCCCAAGGTCTAAAGCTTGGCTCGATGTAGCAAGAATAGTTCAAACGACGACTTTTCGGAGCAACCGACCATGAATTCCTTGCGCTTTCTCTTTCATTCTTGGCGATGTTGTGACTCTATTCTGAGGAATGTAGCCTAACGGTCATAGGCCAATGGAGGTTCTCCTGCTCGACCTTGCATAGTACATGCTGCCGTCGGCTTCCTTGTATGGTGATCTTCTGGAACAAATCTTGATTGCGTTCCTGCTTGACTGTTCTGGTACGAGCAAGGTATTGGTTGTTATCATGGATACCCACGGCCCGCTTGTATACTGCATTGTGTTGTATGTTCAGGATGAAGCTGCTCGTCGTTGCTGTTGCCAGCTCTTGGTTTCCCCTCTTCAGTGTCTCAGAACACTTACGCGTGATTGGCATTTGCTCAAAGTCTGCAGAATATACTCTCAGCATTTGCAACTATCCTCACCTTCGCTTGGATTGCTAAAGTGACCATCTACCGCTTTACAAAGCAATACTTTCAATAGCCTCGCGCAAGTCCTGCAGCAGTGTAGCTCTGTTGAAACTACTGACAACCTTGAGACTCATCGTTGTCTCAGATCTTGAGCCGACTCGTCCTCATTTGCGCAACTGTATCTCTGCTTTCAGGCGACTACAAAGAAAAGCTCTTCTATGGCTGGTTACGGCTCAACTGCAGTCATGAGCTCCTACGATTATCACCCTACAGTAGGTTAAGCATGGCGAGACGCGCATACGAAGCCGAGACATCCTTCCTGACACTTACCTCCAGTTCCCAATGCCTTCAATACCTTCCACCCCCGAATCAGGCCGTCGAACACGCAGCGGCCGCACAACAGTCCTGTCCACGCACTCTCCCGCACGCATCACCAAATCCACCTCCCGCACCACCCGCAACCCATCGCCCTCCCGCAATCGCTCACCATCCCGTGCTCCCTCCCGCTCCCGTTCTCGCGCCACACCGCTGAAATCCAAGCCCTCCACAATCGCACAGCGTGCGCCCCAGATCACCATCCCTCTGAGCATCCTGACGGCCGACTCTCCCGTCCCCGTCCGCGACATCCACGCCTGGGTCAATCGCTCCGCCGCCGTACGCCAACAAGAAGCACAAAGCCGAAACGGATACGTCACCCGCCCCATGAACAGTTTCATGCTGTATCGCTCCGCCTACGCCGAGCGCACCAAGCACTGGGGCACGGAAAACAATCACCAAGTCGTGAGCACCATAGCCGGACAGAGCTGGCCATTGGAGCCTAAGGAAGTCAGAGAGATGTACGAGGAGTATGCAAGAACTGAGCGCGATAATCATGCTGCTGCACATCCTGGGTATAAGTTTTCTCCGAGCAAGGTCGGGCCTGTGGCTAGGGCTAGGATGAGAGCGGAGGCGGATGAAAATGATGATACTGAAAGCGTCGATGCTGATAGCGATGTCCCGAGTGAAGACGAATACCGCCCCGCTAGACGAGGAAGAGACAGAACTTCCCGCCGCAATCGCACGTCCAGTCCGAGCCGGAACGGGCGAGGGAGAAGTCGTGCGGATAACAGGACGAGCACACCGACTGGTCATCGTATTGGTATGGGTATGGGTGCGCCCATGACGCCGCCAAGTCAGGTTGTGCATCCTTATCATGGGTACGATGGGTCGCCGAATCAGCATCAGCCACAAGTCGCTCCGTTTCAGCTGCCGCAGAGCTGGATGGTGACGACGCATGATAGTGCGTATACTTCGTCGCCGAATGTGCGGGGACAGGGAGGTCACCAGCCTTTCATGGGTGATGCTGGGAGCTATGATGATTATTCTAGCTATAACTTTGACAATAATAACACCCAGGATGCTCATGGCGGGTATGGTGGCATGCAGCAGCATGACCAACAGCAACACGCGATGATGCAAGCTCGAGCACAATACCAAGCCATGCAGTTAGCACAGCAGATGCAGGAACCAGCTGGCATGACGCAACATCAACATCAACATCAGCAACAGGACGGCTCATCATACACCTTCGGCACAGCCAGTACGCAAGCCCCACAAGCACAACAGCCCTACTACGACTACGACAATGGCGCGCACAACAATAACCCAGGTCTATCGAGCCTTCCAGATCCTACATATCTCCATCAACAGCAACACGACCCCTTCCTCTCCACCTCCCTTCCAAATCAACATCAAAGCCAAGATCCCTTCCTCAGCAACTCGCAACAAAACCTGCACCATTCCCTCCAATACCAACACCAACACCAACAACCCCTCTACCACCACGCCGACCAAACACAACAACAACACTCGCTCTACCCACCCATCGGCACAATCCCGCGCCAATACCACGGCGGTGACGACGGCTTGAATCTGAGCTATCACAGCCATCACAGCATGCAGCAACAGCAGGATCAGATGCTTGACCCCGCCTTGTTGGACTTTGGTGCATCGGGAGGAGGTGGAAGTACTGGACATGCTTTTGGTGCGTCAGGAGGTGGTGGAGGAAGCACGGGAGGACATGCTTTTGGTGCTTCTGGAAACGAGATCAAATTTGGCGCTTCAGGTGGTGAGCCACAACTTCAGTAGGCGGGTCAGTGGGGTGGTTCATTTGGGGATGGAGGCCTTGGGGTGGGCCATACTGAAGTTGGACATCGTGGTGAAGCGGATGATAGTTTGTGGGGTGGTGCTTTTGATTGAGTGGTTGCTTTGAGGGATTTCACATTTAAGCGTTTCTTTCTTCCTTTCGTTTCTCTTTTGGTGGGATGTGTTGTATGGTGTTCTGGACTCATGCTGTTGCTTAGATGCGCTCTGTCGCTTGGGAAGATTGCAGTTTTATGGGCTTCGGTTGAGTAAACGTGATGATGGCCATGTATTGCTTTTCATGTTATGCTTAGGGCAGGATAGAGTCGACACGACTGTTTTCAATTACTGACAATTTTTGATAACCACTTCACTCTTTGCACTATAGTCTTGGTGACTGAACGGATGCAGTGAAAATAATCAAAAGTGTATGTCTTTATTGCTTAGCTTAGGCCTCCTACGGCACTCAAAACTTTCTTTCAATTCTGTTCGTGCACCTTTATCATAACACTGCAGCATTTTCCCAACATACGAACATGGCACCATTCCTACCACTCTTCGCGTCTGCTTTCTCGTCTTTCATTGCATTCATCTTGGGATCGTCTACCAACCCTCCCGTAACTTCCCCATCCATCTCGACATCTTCGTCCTTAGCGTTATTCTCGACGGATTCGATTCCAGCTCCCTCGCCTGCAACCGGTTTGCTCTCCATATCGCGTTCCTTTTCATCCCCTGTCGTCTTGCTTCCTTCACTCACGTTCGGAGTCCGCAAAACAGTCACAGCTTCACCACCAAACCCATGTGCTTGAATCACAGCCCAAGCCTTGCTGTCCTGTGCCCCATCCACGCCTTTCGTCATGAGTATGAACAATTTAATCAGGTACGCTGCTGGTATGAAACCACGGTATCGCAGTCTCACCACGTCTCCTGTTGGGATTTCATTCTTTGATTGCAGATTTGGCACGGTATATCGACTCAGGAAAGGATCCATTGAGTCGTTGGCGCGAAGGCGGGCGCAGCCGAGAGCGAGAAGGGAGAGGTATTCGAGTAGGTCGGAGGTGTACGTTGTGTCGTTACTGGAGAAGGGTGAGGGGGAGGATGTTTGAGTAATCGTGGTAGGATCTAGAGCAGGGATTAAGATGTCCGTGTACTCAGTCGTTGTGGGCCGGATGGTGTGCCACAAGGGGTGGTGTTTCTCTGCTATAAGGTGAGTTTTGCCTTTTCCATCGACAACAACGACATGACGCCTGAGCAAGATGGCAACATACCTATTGGTGCAGGCGTAGTCGATGCAGGTGTAGGTCTACAGTCATAAAACAGCCACGTCACGGAATGGTTGAGGACGTTTTTGCATGCCCAGATGAGTCGTTCGAATCCTTTCTTGCCGTGCAGCATTGAGGGGAGACGGAGGTTGAGTTCGATGGCTTTGTGGGGGTCTGGTTAGTATGACTAGCGAAAGGATCATGATGAGACGTACTGTAGCGATTTTTCTTGTGTCGACGACCAGAATCGCGGATTGGTTTGCCGATGAGGCCGAGACGTTCGTAGGTTGGGGTGTCGACTGTGATGTGAAGTATGCCTGGCAGATACGGATAAGTATGCAGAAACCAGGGATGACATGTTCATGCAGTGAATAGGGTCTGTCGGTGTGTCGAATGAAAGGTGGAGGTGATATCGGCAGATCAACTCCACTATCACGATAAATCACGGCAGAACTCGCAAACGCAATACCCCTTCGTCCACATCACAGACGCTGCATACCACGCACAAGTCAGAGCAAGCACAAAACTCACCATCTCTCAACTCAAACACCGTATCCACACCAGCTCTTCCTTCCGACAACATCAAAATATTCCCTACCATCATCAGCCGCCCGGTCTCGGTACACACTCGTCATCAAATCAAGACCAACCTTTCTTGACATATTCATTAAAGAAATCTCCCTCAAGCACCTCACTTAGCTTCATAATTACTTTGGCGTATTTGTCATTTTGCTTGTCAAGTCTAGACAGTTCGAGCTGGCGTGTTTCAGTCTGCTTAATCACGTCACGTAGTTCTGCTGGCAATAGGACGTCGACGGTGTGGCACCATTTTAGTGCCCATAATGCATTGAAAGGTGCTGGTTTTTGTGGTGGCTGTAGAGGGTCAATGAAGGCAGGCAGAGTACTGGAAGTGATTTGGCACTTTTGGGGCTTGCGGTCTGATTTGAGAAGAGGTAGCATTTTGATGACATAGAGTTCGATTTGTTTGATAGAAGGGTATGCTGGGCTCATCTCCGGCGCGTTTGACATCGGTTTCAGATAAGCAAGATACGGATATAAGGCTAACGATCTGCATTCCACGACGACGATCATGACATGCTACAAAGGTCAGCTGGACGATGGATGTGCACGACGGAATGCGTTGTCGAGATAGCGGCTCTCATGCAAACGATATAATATCTCACGGCACGGCTGTTCTCAAGCTCTTGGTTGTATCTGGGCAGACTCCTATCTTGTATTCCTCATCGACCACGGCTCGCTGCTCACCAGAACCCACCTCTATATTCTTCATTGAGCTATCTCTACGTTTCTGTCGGTTATACTCTCAAAGTTCATTGAACCACTACATCTACCCATAAAAAAAACATACGCTCATCAGAATGGAAGTGGCATCATTTTTAACTATTCCTCTTGAGCTACGCCTTATGATATATGAACACGCCTTTCCTACAACTACAATACAAGGTCTAAAAAACCTTGGCTTCCGCAATCCACATATCGAAGGTCCTAGTCCGAATGTTGTCATCACCCTACCTGCTTCCGCTGTAACTGAGCTGTACAATTCCAATCCAGCAGGAGATAGCAAAGGTCGCTTCTGGAAGCCTCATGGTATTCTTTCAGTATGCCAGCAGACACACGATGAGGCCGGAGATGTTTTTGGGAAAATACCAGTGACTATTGGAGTATGCAGCCTAGTCCTCTTGATCGATGCGACATACGGCTAATCAGTCTATAGACGTGGATGTCATTCCTAAGCAATCGTCCTCTTCCGCTGCTTGCACGTATCATTCATGTCGATTTTATGTATTGGATCACGATACGATGGTATGACGTGACACAAAGCATCATCACAAATGATTCTAATAAGCCTTAGGAGTCCTGTTCAAGCACCAGCTCCGCCGCCAGGTCACCCACGAAGTCTGGAGAGCTCGGTAATATCGATTGCAGAGACATGGTCAGAGAATTTAGAGCGATTAAGTGCTCTTATGCCGTCCGACCACCTACCGAAGCTGAGTGTGGACTTGTCTTTGATCCATCCAACAATTTATACGTACAGAGTACGGGCTGGATTGAGCAAGGAGATGCTCAAGTATCTCAGAGAGAGACTACCTATTGTCATGGAGGAGGCTTTGACGAGTTTTCAGGTTGCCGGAGGGTGGCCAACGCAAGGTCTTGTTGTTGATGGGACGGAGGAGTATACCAATCGTCTTGTGATGTCTGTCCCTGTCCCTGCTATTCAGGTAGCTACCATGGCATGAGATGGAAAATAAAAAGGAAATTTAATCACGTGTGAATCGCGACTTCTCCTCTGCGCGTTTCATGTTTCATTCGATTTCTTAAAAGAGTCGCTCAGAGTATTGTCGCAACAGGTATATACACTCCTGCCGCTCTGCTCATGATTGCACAACAATAACACAGATCATATACTGCCTGCCTGCCACCCCGATTCAGCTGCAGCTCAACATTCTACCACATCCATCCTCCCTCGACTCTCCGTACCCAGTCCCAATATGCCCGCCCGCAAACGAGCCTTCGATGAAGTCGACAGCAGTGTGGTAGTCAGCACGCCAGGCGCGCCTCCCAATTCTCTCCTACATAAGATCCGCAATACATGGGAATTTGCAGCACTTATGCAATATATCTTCTTCTTCGGCGAAGCTGTCAGGATTGATCGAGAACTTGATATCGATGTACGTCTTTCTGTCACGTGCCTATGCTATCAATGATGGCGGAAGGTTGGTAGGAAGAGTAGTGCTGATAGCTATGTGGTGTAGGATCTGGAAGCAGAATGCTTGAAGCCAAACTCGGAAAAGCTAACAGAGATTGGTCTGGCTCTCCTCAAGAATGTCTCTTCACACAAGGGACTCACGTCAGTTGATACATCTTCAGACTGCTACGAAAAAGACTAACACCACTAGACCGGAGATCTTCGATGAGTACACGCGACGCCAATATCTCGCCAAAGCCCCACAGCGCAATCCCTTTGGCGAAGACGAAGAGCCAGCCCGTTTTGCCGACCTCGACATCTTTACTAAACTCAAAGTGTTATATCAGCTTTCAGTATGGACGTTGATCAACCCTGATCGAATTCGAGAACGCATGCCCGAGGAGAAAGAGGCAGATCAAACTCAATGGGTATGTTATGCTAGCCGAAGCGTGCACTAAGAGTCCTGCTAACTTTACTTAGCGCATTGAACCTCTCGGCTGGGATAGAGATGAGCGCTCGTACATTGTACTAGACGACGATCGCCTATATCGAAAGACAGACCCACCACCACCTCCAGAACCCGCACCCAAGCCTAAAGCAAAAGCAAAGAAAGGAAAAGCCAAAGGTCGAGGAGGTCGGAGACAAAGCAAACGACTGAAGGTCTCCCATGATGACGATACTGAGATGGACGATGGTACAGAGATGGATGCGATCGACGCCGATGGTGAAGAAACAGAAGTGAAAGAGGAAGAGGAGAAGCCGTCGGTAACAGAAGAGGATGACGGCCTAGGAGGCGCAAAATGGGAATGCATCGCAATCACATACGAGGAGTACAAATCGTTCCTTGAAAGCATACAAAAGAGTAGAGATCCTGATGAGAAAGTGTTGCATAAGCGGTTAACATTGGAAGTTCTTCCAATCATTGAGAAGAGAGCAGAAGCACAAGCAAGGAAGCTAGCAGCAAGGCAGAGAGAGCTACAAACTCTTGAAAAGATGGCGACGGCGAAACGCTCAAGTCGTATTGCTTCAAGGACAGAAAAACAGAAGGAGATTGAAGATGCCGAAGAGGCCGAAAGGAAAAGAATAGCAGATCTTGCTATGGCCAAGCGGGAACAGGCTAAGCAGCATAAACTGGAAGAGGTATGTTCGGACGAGTCATTATCGTTACATACGCTAACAACTTGTAGGATCGAGAGTCTCGCATGATGACACGAGAGCAACGACTGAAAGACAGGGAAATTAAGCGAATCCTACACGAAGAGGAGCTATCACGACTACGAGAGGGCAGTATGACCAGTGACGCATCTACTGGTCGCACTTCAGAGCGACATCGTCAGGCCGAGATGGAGAAGAGAGAAAAAGAACTGCAAAAGATAGTACAGGAGCAAGAGGATGATTGGTATTTCGATTGTGCTGTCTGTGGAACACATGGCAAGAACCTGGTTGGTCTAGTCTTCATGCACTGTTGATGTCTTTGCTGACGATTTGCAGGACGATGGGAGTCATAGTATGGCTTGCGAGAAGTGTAATGTCTGGCAGCATTCTGGGTGTCATGGCATCTCACCAGAAGAAGCTGAAAAGGACGACTTTCATTTCCTTTGTGCTTCTTGTCGAAGAACAGGTCTCAAGTTGAAGCTTCAATCTTCTGCATCTCCCGAGGATAAAACCAAACATGTTGCGAACAACAATGGTGTTTCAGCTGTTTCTTCCTCGAACGGGGCTAACGGCTACCATCCTGGACATCCTCCACAACCTGCTCCATCCCCTATACAACCACATGCACTAACGTTTTCTGGAGCGCCAGTTGGTTCATTAGCGAGTGGTCATGTTAATGGCACGCATTTTGCTCAACACCCACATGCTCAACCAAATAACAATCCACAAGGACACCCAATTCCTCAATCTCATGGTGGTCCAGCTCATGTATTCGCCAAGCCAGCAAACTCCTATACCAGCTTTCCACCTCCAGCACCCGGCCCATACGCACCAAGTCCCTCACATACCTTTTCCACACCTGCGGCAAGATCATTGCCGCCACAATCTCCGCACATAGCCACACCACATGCCTCTTTCGCACTATCAGGTAACTCAGTGGCCGCAACACCATACAACTCCTTCCAAGCTCACGGCTATCAACACACTCCTGCCTCGGCTTCACGACCCGCTCTAGCCACGGCCTCTTTTGCCAACTCACCCACGCCATCACTCTCAGCAACACAAGGCGCAACAGACTTCCATTTCTCTCCCGCGCCAGCCCCGTCGACTTTGCCGCGTCCCCACGAAACACCTTCGTCCAATCACAACAGCAATCCCAACGACATCAACCACTCCAACCTCTCCGAAGAACAACCCTTCTTCAGCCCCGAAGCCGCCTCCTTCATCTCCGCCTCAGCCTACATCCCAGCGACCTCTGCACCAACAGTCTCCGCCCTAAGTCCAACAAAACATGATCCCATCCCACCACCACGCTCGGAATCACCCATGCTGCCGCCTATACCAAGCACCGAAGTCGGTGACAACAATGGCGGCTACGACTCCCCAGGACTACCTTCTGCTGGAAGACAGAGTGGTGTTGGTGTAGGATTGCCGGATATTCCTGTACCTGATTTGAGAAGTTCGCCGGAGATTGAGGATGAGAGGGCGGAGAAGGGAAGATCGCCGTCGAAGATTGATTTGCCGCTGAGCTCGCCGATGTTGGGTGCGCAGGTTGAGGAAGGGGTGAGAGATGTTAGTCCTATTAGGGGTGGTGGAGAGGGGATGCTTGGGAGGTGAGGTGAGGTGAGGTGAGGAGGTTTTGTGGTGTGGTGTGATGTGCGGTGGGTGAGTGGAATGGGGAGGTGTACGATTAGATGATGATGACGATGATGATGAGGTGTAAGAATTGGATAATTTCGCAGTACCTCTAGAGCTGGGTCTTGAGATTAAGAGTGGTGCGTCTGGAATACAGGTCTGATGAAAGCCTGACTGACACTACCATAAAATTACATCCGAACCGTGTCATCCATCCTCCCACTATGAAGTATTACAAGTTGAATCACTCCCAGTCCATTCCAATGCAGTCATTCGCCTCACTTTGTATTCTTCCAACCTACCTATCTCCTCACTTCCTCCCAATTCAATTCCACGCATATGGCATTGCCATTGCCAATCCAAGAAAGAAAAAAAAACAAAAACATCCATCCCTGCGCAAACCCAAATCATATTCGGAATTCCGAGACAATCAATACAAAACAAGACAACACCATCACAACACGAAACACCAACAACGCAAACACACGCTAACCACAACACACCACAACACACCACACCACACCACGCAACAAAGCAAGCAGATACAAATAGCAAAAAAAAAACTCAAAAGGTGTATCATTCCATACAAATATTAAACTCTGCAATGGCGTAATCTTGCCTTGCAGCACACTGTACCATTTAGCAATTCTTCTGCATGTTCTTTAAAACTTGTCGTGAGACCTTATTAAACCCATACTGAAGACCGAGAGACCCCCTCTGCGCCTGACCCATGCAAACTATGCAATATAAACAATCCCGACACATCTTCTTTCCCGTATGTCACGTCATAATCACTCCTCATGCTTCCACTGCCGTTGGCTCTGTTACAGGTGCAGTAGGTTGTGTAGAAGCCAGCGCCGATGTCGTAGGTGGCGCAGTGATAGCCGACGTAGCAGATACTGGTGTGCCAGTCCTCGAAGGCGTTTGACTCTGACTGATTGGCGTAACGATCACAGCACCTTTTCCTGAACTAGCTGGTCTAGCACCAAGCTTGGTCATACTGCTCAACTCTGATCCTGTACCACTCTGACCTCTTTTCCTTCCAAAGAAGCCCATACCACTGCTACTGACTGGTTTGGGTGGTGTGTCATTGGTATGTGTGTCTGTAGAAGGAGTACCAGTAAAACGAGCAAAGATACTGCGATGCTTGGGCTTCGGGTCGTTGAGACCAACCTCTTCAAACTTGTCGGCTTGTTCTCCAGGGTCTTCTGGTGTGTCGGTAGGTGGGAGTACTTCGATTGTCTTTTCCGGTGGTGTAGCCGGAGCGTGAAGAGTGTCGAATTGTTCTGTGGATGGTGTGTGAAATTGTGGAGTATAGAATGAGTAGGAAGACTTCTGGTTGAGCGATGGCGTGTTTGAGGACGATGCTGTTGTGACTGAAGCCGAAAAGGAAGGCATGCGCATGTGACGAACATCTAGAGATTGGCGTGGAAATATTGATGGTGAAGCCTCTGCTATGGGAGTACGAGCGCCAATGTCCTAGACATCACGATTAGATGAGAGTCTGGGAGGCCAAGGCCTGGTCGATTACTTACGAACGATCTTCGATATGAATCAAATGATTCTCTTGAGATATTGAAAGGCTCGTTTTCATCTAGGATATTTCTACGGCTGGATTGGCCTGATCTGCTCGACATTGTTGACCAGAAGCTTTTCTTTTCCGTGGGAGACGGCTATCGCATTCAGTGTCAGCATTGAGTGATGGTGTGTTGATAAGGGATGACCATGCATACAGGAAGATAGTCGCCATTGTCGTTGATTTCTACGACAAACATCAGTATTTAGAGCTTTATTACTAGTCTTTCTTGCCAACAAACATACCGCTCAGCTTGTATTCTACAGCTTCAGTCTTGAGGTCGATTGACTTGTGGTCGGAGCTCTTTCTGCTCAGACTTGGCTGAGAGGCATCGCTGGGCGCATTCTCAGGAATGACGGGCTCGACCGCACGACGAAAAGGGTTGCGAATAATAGGCATGATGGGATGGGCCCAGATGAATATTGCACTGCTTGCGCTGGAAGAATGCCACTCGCACGTCTGTTGATGTTGTTATTGTTGTTATTGTTTGTCAAGAGGTCGAGGCTGGTCACAAGAGGCCCGTTTCCGAGAGCGGGCGGCGAAGATAAGTGTAAGTGGGGTGGTGGATCGCGCTCAGATTGGAGGGAGGATGCGAATATGCGCCGATGCGGCTGGAGGAGGATGCGATAATGGATGAATATCTGCTAATGGGGAGGTGAAGTAAAGGCGATGCTTGTTTGGTAAAAGAAGAAGACTGTGAAGTTGATATGGAAGACGAAGAAGAAGGAGAAGGTTGTACGAAGACGACGGACCGAAGCTTGGCGGTTTTAGCTCCATTTGAGGCGTCAGCCTAGAACGGGCACTCCTGAGCTCTTTCCCTTACAGAAGTGACTACTGCCTCGCTCAAACAACATACACCAGTATTCTATGCGTCTATATCTATATCTGCAGCAGTATACTCTATGCTTGAAGCATTACATCCCATAGACGATACTAACAATCTTCAGATTTGCACAAATTATAACTCTGAACCCGAGATCCACTCGCAAACGTCCTCTCCGCAATCGAAATTTATGATGAAACGCTTCTGAAATTGTGTTTTGTTTTGTACCACACAACTCACTTCTCCATCTTCGATGCACTACCTCGTGCGCCTCGTGCATGTGCACGAAACGTTCAGAAAGGCCGAGCTTGAGGCTCTCGCCGTATTGGCAGACGTCCAGCTTGAATTTGTCTATTATAGTGATAATGTATGTGTAGCCTGTGACTAATTCTTGGTCTTTCTTCATCGCCTAATATCAATCCAAAGTCTCCATTCTGCATCATCGAACTGCAAGGCGAAGAAGCAGCGCGAGCACTCATCTCTCGCTCCATTCTCAGCAAAGCAATCTACGAACTCTGGGGTTCTGGCAAGGACTATGAGAGTCTCAGAGAATGCATCAAGAACAACTCTACCATCGATCCTTTGAAACATCAACATGAATCCTTTCGCTTCGAAGTCGACAGCTTCATGGTCAAGCATACTGCGCTACAGCGAGCCGAGCTGATTGAGTCTTTCAAGTTCTTGCCATTCAAAGGACCAATCAGGATGAAGAATCCAGAATTGGAGATGTGTGTTTTCGAGGACTATGTCCATGAAGCATCGGCACCACATATGCTCTATCTTGGTCGATGGATCGCAAATGGTAGTCGAGACACCGCAACAAAATACGACCTGAAAAAGCGAAAGTATATCAGTAGAACTTCCATGGAAGCTCAGCTCGCTCTTGTGACGGCGAATATGGTTCTTGCAGCACCCGGCAAGACAATCTTCGATCCGTTTGTAGGCACTGGTAGTTTTACCGTATCCTGTGCGCATTTCGGAGCAGTCACGATAGGAAGTGATATTGATGGTCGGAGCATTCGAGGCGTAGAAGCAGGCCGGAATGTTGTGAGCAATTTTCAGCAATACGGCACCGTGAACAATCTGTTGGACAATTTTATCTCGGATCTGACGCACACGCCATTACGAATGGTGCGCTTTCTGGACGGCATAGTTTGTGATCCGCCATATGGTGTTCGAGAAGGTCCGAAAGTATTGGGTTATCGAGGAGAGAAAGAAGCTAAGCTTGTTTATGTTGATGGTGTTGCCGCTCATCTGTGAGTGGTGAAGCAGGATAGATATAGCTGACATGACATGCTAACGATTTACAGTCGTGCTGGATATATCGCGCCTAAGCAACCTTATGGTTTTGACGATATGATGGCGGATGTCTTGGACTTTTCATACTCTATGCTAGTCGATAATGGCCGCCTTGCTATGTGGATGCCAACGGCCAATGATGACGATATCGAGCTTTCTATTCCAAGCCATCCTGGTTTGAAACTGGTTAGCATCTCTGTTCAGCAATTCAACAAATGTATGCATCACAAATGGGAGGAACTGAGAAACATACTGATGAAGAATCCAGGGGCAAGACGACTATTAACATATCGGAGACTCCCTGACAACGAGGTCCAAGTCGATGTGACTGCGCTGAAAAGAGAAAGAGCTGTTGGAAGAACCGCTTCCGACCTCAACAGTTTTCGTAAAAAGGTTGGCCATTCACACCTTCTCATCGTAACTGCCTTGACTGACTTTCGAAGTACTTTGACGGATTTCGAACACCAGAAGAAAAGGCGGCAGCAACAGCAGCGACAACATCATAATTTCTCCAGTAATCGACGACCTTCAACATCATTCTCACCCATCAACTGCAGTTCCTTTTCCAATTCTTTGCGAATGGCAGCAGCAATCTTCACACCGTCTTCGTCGTCAAGCTCTTCACGTTGACCTCTGCCAAACATAGTCCAGCTTTTCGCTTTGAGCTCCGGTACCGACCCACCACCACGAGGTATGATGTGGTAATGCACGTGAGGCACGACTTGTGCCGCTGATGCTCCTGTACAAATGTTAGTGCTCGCTTTAACACTGGTGAGTATTTTGTTATTTGGAGACCATTGTTTTGCACAACATTCCAATCACCACCCTCCTTCCCTAGTGCTCTCATTACCGATCTGCTAACCGCTGGAAGCCATTGGCCTAGAGCTGCACCTTGATGTCCCCGCAAGTCACCAAGTTTCTCGCGATGGACTCTAGGTATTACAAGAAGGTGTCCAGGAGTCATTGGCAGAATATCAAGAAACGCCATGACAGACTTTGTGCTGAGGAGGAGGTGACAATTTGGGGATAAAAGTGTGTGATCATGGACCTTTGGCACTACAGGGTCTGTTGGTGGGTATGTTGCTGCGATCAGGCAAAAAGGGCACGGCGAGCTTGGTAGTTCCATCTTCAATACAACGCTGTCTACAGCATGGGCTACGACAGCCCTTCGAAAGATGTATCAGATAGATAGAGCACGGTCTGAAACGTGGGGGGGGGGGGATCAAGCCTCCAACGTCACCTCGGTGTTGCCGACAAACACATCCAGACAAATACAATTACCTACTTTTTTGATTTTACACAAACAATGTCACTCCCGACATCAAACGCGTCCACGTCGCGATCGATTCCTGCTTCAAGAGTGATATTGCTTGATGACGATGATGAAGCAGTGCTCAGACCCACGCCACTCACAGATGAGGACGCGTTGAAGCTAACATCACATGATAATGGATTTCCCAAACAAGACGAGGTTAGAGAAGAGCAGGATGCAAGAGGGGATCTAGAAGAACTGTTAGCAGTCGAAGATGTTGAAGAGTCAGACGACGACGATGATGTCGAGGAATACCTTGAAGATATTCTACATACCTTATTAGAGACTGAAGGTGCAACAGAACAAGATGGTACTGCACAGCTCACCTCTACTCTTATCGTCGTCGACGTCAAGACTAACAATCTCAGCAAACTTACCACCCTCCGAAGTCTGTACCCCCGAAGAAATTACACACTATCGCTCTCTCCTACGTGAACTCGGCACCAACAAGTTCATCGAAGAAACCGTCACCACTGGCCGAACAACACCGCGCAAACTATGCACAGCCTTCAACGTCGCCATCACACCCATCATAGACCTCCTCTCCTCACTCAGCGACTCGTCCGAGCCGGAAGATCAAGATGACGCTACTACAAATATATGGTACCGCTTGCTGGGCATGGCAATCATGCGGTTCCTGCTCCATCGTCAAAAACTGCCCCAATACAATACCATCGACAACGTCGTCGAACTCCTACGCACTCGCAAGAATATCCTAGTCATCACTGGTGCAGGCATCAGCACGAACCTAGGGATCCCCGATTTTCGCTCCAAAGACACTGGGTTCTATTCGAAGATGTCCGCGTTAGGCATCGACAATCCAGAAGACATATTCGACCTGCAACGATTCAAAGACGATCCAAAGCTCTTCTTCGAGCATGCAGGCGAGACATTTCCCAATCTAAAAACGTACAGTCCTACGCATGGCTTCATACGGTTATTGCAAGATAAGGACAAATTGCTCACGAATTACACGCAAAACATCGACAACCTAGAAGAAGTCGCGGGAATTCACGAAGACAAGCTAATCCAATGCCACGGCTCTTGGGCATCCGCAACATGCATGACCTGCGACCACAAAGTCCGCGGCAGCTCGATCCGCGAAACCGTCACAAAAGGCAAGGTCCCATACTGTCCCGTCTGCATCCAGCGTCTATCACAACCAGCTCCAACTCCTCAACCTGTCCAAAAACGAAAACGGTCTCCCACCACCACCATCAACAAACCCACAAAACGACGCAATAACACCTTCGACTTCGACGTCGACGCCTCTGATTCCTCAGACACCGACTACAACATCCCGCAACCCGGCGTCCTCAAACCGGACATCACCTTCTTCGGCGAACAACTGCCTACGCGCTTCTTCGACCGCTTCCGCCACCACGACATGGCGCGAGTCGACCTCGTGTTGGTTATCGGCACGAGTTTGAAGGTGGCGCCGGTGAGTGAGATTCCGTTGGCGTTGCCGCCGGAGGTACCGCAGGTTTATGTGTCTAGAGAGGTGTGTAGGCATGTTGTGTTTGATGTCACGTTGTTGGGGGATTGCGATGTTGTTGTTGGTGAGTTGGTTAGGAGGGCTGGGTGGCAGAGTGAAGGGGGAGGGAGTGGGCAGGGGGCCGTGGTGGAGTGTACGGACGAGGAGAAGGGATGGTGGGCGGTTGTGAACGGGTGAAAGAAAGTGGCTTTGAAGAGATATGGGTTTCGGGAGGTGAATATGGCATAGCAGGCAGGACACTGTGATGCTTTCACGCACGATGACTACGAAGAAGACGCTGGAATGTTAAGCTGGACGACTCAAAACTCATGTTCGCACAGCTGTGAACCATCGGATGTTGATGTGGTATGAAATGGTATACCTACTCACGACTTTCATGACCAATAAACTGTAGAACAGACAAGACCACCATGCACTTGATCACAACCCCCAATAACACATATCCATTTACATCGTGTCGTGTTGTGGTATGGTATGGTATATAGATGTAAATGTTACTCTACCACTATCGCTATACACCTTATTGCTCATCACTGGACTTGCCGAGACAACAGTGCCATCACTATCCTCTACTCTCCACTCTATCCTCTATCCTCATCTAGTGGCCTATGGTATATTGGTTTCGAGAAGATCTGATGAAGACGATTCTCTAATCCTACGAGCTACCATTATTCTAACACAAATACCGGCGGCGGCGAGGGGACGGGTGGGTGAGTGGACGGGCAATGGTACATGTGTAGGTGGGGGAGATGGGTAGCGGGCGGGCGGGCGGGCAATGCTACTTCCTCAAGCATCGTCCTCTTTGTCCATTCGTTCCGGATCGAGGTTGGTAAGATTTAGGTTTGGTGTAGTGATAGATCATCCAAAGATTGAGCATACATGTGACTGGGGCTTGGTCAATGACAGAAACGCCCGTCCGTCTGCTGACCTGTTACGGTTCTCAAGCAGGTATAGATAATGGTGATGAGAGTTTCAAAAATAAACGACGGAATATATCTATACCATAATGGAGAGGTATCACCGCGTACAAGACGCACGATGAGGAGGGGTTACAGTACCGGACGGCAGGCTGAATGTAAAAGGTAAGCTGGATTATGGGCGAGCTGCTGCATCGATGCCTTGTTTCGCACTTCATTAGGCTTGAATGAGAGAATAGCCCGGGCTGAGAGGTAGGGGTTGGATGGCTTGTTTTGTTGTCGAGTGGTGGCAGGTTCTGTTGCCGCATACCTATACGCATACGCATCTACGCAGGCCAACGAGAAAAAAAGCTTCTACCTATTAAGATGTATTGACGGATCTGGTTTGGCATTTCTCTTCTGCACAGCGTGTTGTAGGGTATCTTCTTAAACCCGATTGAAGACTCTCAATGTGTCTTTCTTTAGCTTAGTGAGGTGGTCATGTTATGCATACACCGACTTGCCTGTTCATTGTAATTGGTAGTAGCCTCACAACAACAAAAACAACAAGGATGGATGGCAACCCTAATAAACATCCTTAAAATCGTAATCAGGCAGGCAGATTCGCTTTTGCAGATCCAGCTGCCGGGAAAGCGTTCTTAGCACAAAAGCTCTGTCTTAGCTCATGATAGTGATACTTATTGATCAAGATTGCAGTCCTAGATCAGTGACGAGACGAGTGTGATAATACAAACGATAGAAAGTGCCAAGGTGGTGGTATGAAACTATAAATCGTGAATGCGCAGAAGGATTAGAAAACGACGTAAAAAATGATCAGTGATGGATGTAGTGTCTTTCTTTCTTTTTCTCATTCTTCTCTGCTATTTCTTTAATCCCCAGAATATGGCTAGCTTACTCCCGCCGAGCTGTCTTACTTGATAAGTCACAGTCACTTCGAATCGACGTTTGATTAAGAGCTTCCCCCTATCCATTCATGCGGCGTAGCGCAAGCGATCACAGGATGAACCGAGACTCTTGCACTTGGTCTGATCGTCTACGAAAATGGTCGCTCGTGCCTTGTCTTCATGATGCCATGATAATCTGCAAGCATTCTGTGGACTGTATAGCTTGCAAGATTGTTTGCTTCTATCGTATCGTCTGAAATTTTGTCGTCGTCGTAGAGTTTCGCACTTGTCGCGCCTATTCGCCTGTGATGGGCTGGTCTCTCTTGCTTATGTATCAAAGCTGGAATTGCACTTGAGACTGTGCCCGTCAACCATGCTGTAATACTCTGGCGATAGACGTCGAGTACGACGCAGGGACATCAAGCACGGTTACTGAATAACGGTCTTTGGGGACTGCTTGAAAAATGAGCGCTTAGGCATCGTGCAGTACCTTATGCGGACGCGGTCTAAATAGTGTTGTTTGTAGCGAAAGGGGGAGAGAGATTGCGATGGCAAATGGTTTCTTTTTATCGTTGCTTTCGCTCGTAGCAAATGATACCCACGGCAGGGCGCGTCGTTACACTGGACAGGATGATGTGATGAACTCCTAGCGCAATGTTATGTCCTATGTTCGCGTAACATCGCGCACAATCCCGACAAGGGTAGTTCTAGTTAGCATGCAAGATAGATCACAAAGTATATTTTTCGCATTCGCCGTATGTAGTCTTGGCTATGTTTCTGAGTCTCTTGTAGCTTGACCCGGGGTGAAGCTCCGGTCGGTAGATGGCAGCCGCCAAGAACTGTAGATTTCTATATGGGCACACAGATCTTCCTCGGGCAGCGGAAACCTACGAGTACTGTATTCTTTTCATGACGAGTCCAGAAGCACAAAGACAAAATGCCCAGACTCGCCCCACCAAGAAGAGAAAAGAGGAGAACGAAGGAAAATGGAAAAGAGGAGAAAATAGGCTCATGCGGCACGCTCGGGACTCAGCTCCTGCAGATTGCAGTACAAGTCGAGATCTCCGGTTTTGTGTGACGTTGGTGTTTTGTGTGGCGAGAGCTGAGACTAGTGTGCACGTGCATTAGCAGATCAGCCTCGTCACTGATCAACCCGAGCGAGGGAGAAGGGAGGAGTTGCCCCTAATGCTGAAAATCCAGCCCTGCATGCACCTAGCGGAGTTTTACGGAGGCGTATTTGACAAAGTTAGCGATGATGAGGAAAGAATGGCGGTGATGTGAGTACCCGGTAGTGCTACAAGTCACAAGTCACAAGTCACAAGTCACTTGTCACTGCATACATTTGCTTGCGCCCACAAGTTTTGATCATACATGTGCAAAAGTGCTTAGAGTTAGAGAGAGATTACGGACTCTCATCCTGCTCGTCTCGAACCAGCCATCAAGAATCACATCCTCCTGCACCCGCTCACTCATCACACTCATCACATCACGTCACGGCAAGGCACGGCACGGCACGATGTGTATCCAAGTGCGAGAGGCTTTCAAATAAAATGCCTCAATGTGACGAGAACGTGCAGGCATAGGCGCGATGTCGAGTTGTGCTAGCTACTGTATGGTCGGACTCTGCAATTCGACGACGCAGCAAAGGGCGTGGAGATGTATTGGTTGCGGAGGAGCATGGGCCTTGATAGCAAAGGCCAGTCATGAGACAGCCTCAGAGGACATGCAGCTCAAAGTGAAAAAGTAGCGAAAAGAGAAAAGTACCATAGCGAGAAGATTGTGTGTAAGGGCAGATAGATAGTAATCATGCTTGCAAGAGAGTCATCCTTTCATTTCATCACTATTAGGATATACATCACAACTATTAGTGCCCATATTGCCCAGCAGGCAGTGCCAGCCCGAAGTCTTCCACCACGGCAGTGAATGATCAACATCCTTTAGCACAATCCCTATCCAGCATTGCCTTGTCGATACCGTAGTAGTCGTTAATGTCATCCTCATCAATAGAGTACATCGATGACATTGTGTCAAATCCTCCCATAAAGTCCAGCTGTCGCAAAGGGTATAAACTCCGTCCTTGATGTTGAGAAAGATGTTGTTGAGCCTCGGAAAACGTTAAGAGATAAAGGTACCAGGTCGCCGACGAGGTCAGCTTGTCAATGCATGTGGTTGCAAAACTTGTCCACAGAATACCTCAACGATCCATCTATTGCCTACTTGCAGCCAGTGCAAGAGCATCCAAAGCAGGAGCAGCAGAAGGTGAGCCAACATTGCCGTTTTGCAACGATGCATTCTGCTGTGTGTCATCGTTTCCAACAACAGAGTCTGGTGTCTGAGGGGCAGGCAATGCTTCATCGTATGAGGATCGATGCTGTGAAGGATGAGGGTAGCTGGTGGCAGGTTGAAAGTCTTGTAATTGTAGCTGTTGATGTTGTTGTTGTTGGAGTTGTTGAGCAAATGCAGCGAGTTGGTCTCCAAACAGATTGGGATCACCCATAAGACGAGGATCCAGCATGCCTAGAGCAGCGTTCATATCCATTGTATTCATGGCGGCAGTGTTGATGTTGTTCATCTGGGGCATAGCTTGCGTCATACCTAATGGCATCGCCGGCATCATTTGATGCATGCTGGGCATATTGTTCATGTTTGGTAGTTGCATTTGTGGCATTGCAGCTTCAGCGGCAGCAGCAGTCTCGTTGAGGTTGATGGCAGCGTTGGCCTTTTTCGTTGCTTGCTTTGCCTTTTTCGCTTGCTTCTTTTCACCCGGCACGCCTGTGGCGGCAGCGGCAGCAGCCTTTGCTTGACCTCTCACACTAGAGTGTGTGCGTCGGTGTTGTTCCATGTTATCCTTTCGTGTGAAAGCCTTTTTACATTCCGGACAGATGGCATCCTTCTTGCCAGTGTGTTTCTTTGCATGACGCGCGGCATGGCCGGAAGTGGTGAAATATTCGTTGCAGCCATATGATTTGGCGACAGGACAGGGATATGAGTTCTTCTTCTTGGTAGGGGGAGGTGCGGTCGATGGTGGAGGTGGTACTTGTTGCTGTGGCTGTTGTAGGAGGTTCATCTGCTCTGGCGTGAACCCTGTCATCTGCAGACCCTGAGCGTCGCCGAACGGGAACTGCTCTGAGGGTCCAAGATTTTGCGCATCATTCTGGTATTGATCCATTGATGCGTATGATGACCCTTGTCGATGGTAGTAATAGTGTGGTGATGGAACAATCAGAAGTCGAAGTCGTCCTGAGCCAGCGTCGGTCGCAAATTTCGGTGGTGCGGGCAGCGACAGCGCGGGATGAAGAAGCAGGTGCGGCGCGCTATATGTAAATTTCGGTGATGGCAGTGATGTCGCAGTCGTTTCGCTGGAGTCTGCACGTGAGATTCGTGATGATGGTGAGGATGTTAGAGATGGTGTTCGTGATGTTGTCGATGATTTGAAGGTGTCGCTCCAATTTTGGGTGTTGGTCGGCGCTGCTTCGTTAAGGAGAGATATCCGAGTACCAGTACTGTCTCTAAAACTATCCATCTTCGAAAACAAATTTGAGAGTAACAAACTTTGCCAGATCAAACGACGATAGATTTAGAGGATGAAATCTTTACGTCTGTTTGATATATAGAAAGGGTCGTGTTTGTTATGTTGGCGTGATGCTGAAATAACTGGCAATCGAGGGTGTGGCTCAATAGTAGTATATTTATGACCTGGAGGCGTTATGGTAAAGACGGCCAACGAGGGTTCTGCAGATTATGTGGTAGTGTCCGACGCTGTCCCTGCTTCGAAAGCGGCTCAGTGGGAAGCAGATTGAGTAGGGGTAGTGCAGAAGGTCACTTCTGAGACGGGGTCTGGACTGATATGCAATACGCTGGTTGAAGATCACGGAGAAGCAGCCCGAAGCGAATAGGAGCAGGCTCCTTGTGAGACTCCGCTGTACTCAGGTACATGCACGGCGGCAGCGAAAGAGGGATAAAAGACGTGACTTGAAAGTGTGCTATAAAGCGAACTGGAGCAACAGGGCAATTTGTATATGCCATATAGAGTGGGATGGGTCGGCACGCTATACAGACAAAAGACCATCCTGCCGTGTTCAACTCGTTTCAATCGGCGATCAGGTTCAGAGCATGAGTCGCAAGAAAAATGAGGATGTGAAGGGTCTGCCATGTCGCAACGACTTGCGCCTTCTTTAGATTGTATACAAATCATGTACCAGGCATAGTAAGACTGATTAGAATTGGTTCATGCACTCCCAAGCGCTACCTTTGAGCGCATCTTGTGCGCTTAAACAGACCTTTCACGTCGTGGCTATGTGTAGTCCTTAAATGTTGATGCTAAAGTTGATTCACGATCTCACGATCTTTGATGTCACTTTAACCTCCGCTCCACTAGCTCTGTGGACCTGGAGAAGCAAACTTCAAACTTTACAAACTTTGCCATGAAGCCCTGAATGCGATTTGCATCTTCATTGCGCTACTTTTGCGCTACTTTCTCTGCTGAGCGACTAAGATACCGGCAAGATTTCTGCATCATCAGCCGTGCAACTGCTTACTAAATTGATTAGTTGTATGCCGTCTGTGCCAGCTCGGTTTTCGCACAATCTTCTAGCGCAAAGATTGTGGCTTGCGACGTGACGCAGATCGCAAGAAGCCCGTCTTTCAGGCCCATGGTAATCTTGGTCCCTGCAGGTCCCTCCCGGTTCAATGTGCCTCGGAGCGCAGGTCCGTACAATAAGGTCGTTGTCAGGGATGCGCACAGAGTGTTGAGTCCACATGTCGTCTAATACACCTGGGCGCAAACTGAGAAAGTGGCGCACTCAGTTTTGTTAGCTCGAGGATGTCACTGGCAGCCCGACAAGGGATTGCACTTTCCCGTTTCTGCGCTGGTCAGCTTGAAGGAGCTGCAGCGTGGTGTCACGCCGTGTACCCCAACCCTGATTGCCACGAGACCTAAGCTCGCTACTTCTTAGCTCATTTCGCAACTCCGTTCTTGGAAACTTGGAAAGCAAATGATACGCTGTCATGCCACCAAATCAAATTGATACTAATCACTCTCTCACGGTACCTGTTAAGCGCTTGACTTCACGGACTTTTCGTTGACTGACGACTAACAAGTCAAGGTCATTCATACGTCGTCGCTTCGCTTGCCCATAATCATCACATTCAGGCTATTCAGTACATGCATACCGCATCACCAACATCCACCTCGTCGCAGGGTGTGATTCAGATTCAGTTTTGCTGCAGGTAGAAAGTATACTTCGGAACTTTGACCGAGTGATAGCCAAGACGTCGCCAACTTTGACCACGAGGTGCCACATCATCGTCCGGAGCTGCCCAGGTCACTGGCCAAGTCAGGGTATACTCCTAGCTAGTAGCTACAACACTACCTTGAGCTGCCACGGCCGCCTAGCACGGTTACCATCACTCCACTGTGATTGATCTGCTCAGCTCGGACATATATCAAGAACTACAGAGTATAAGCGACTTCAAAATTTTGGGATTTCCATGTTGCCTACGTACAGTACGTCCTTGAACATCAGTGCTAGTCTGGTGATTTGAACAAGAGGGACGAGGTACCTATACTATGCGCAACGAGGTATTCCAACTAAGAAGTCAATCCGAAAAGCGGAAGTCATCCCGAAAGCTCCATCATTGGCTGAGAGAGTCGAGGCACCATGTCACGGTAACAGTACGTCTTTCAGCCATCATATTCTACTCGGCATGATGGTCATCATGGTGCCTTTTGGAGAGCATGAAAAAATGTTTACAAACATATGATTTTGAGTTCAGGTAATAGAAGTGACAAGAAGCGAAACCGCGATAGTGGTCAAAGTACATTGGAAGCACAATCACCTGTGTTGTGGTCATGCTCATGAGATTCTTGCAATAGCAAGTTGAAGAGTTATTGGCAGATTCCGATTGAAGAGTGGGAGACGTTCAGAAGCTTTAATCATTCAGAATGCTTTAATCACCATACGTCAGCTTTGACGATGATGCTACATTATTAGACATTGATCGAGCACAGTCTTGAGAGAATTGCACGTTCTGCGCTTTCGCTGACAAAGTCTTCTCGCTGTCCTTCTTTCCACCATAAGCACATAGGTGAGCTTCACGATGTGTCTGTATTACTGTACAACTGTTCTTGATACCTTAGCGTTGCTTGGCGGCCCCACAGCAAGAGCTACCCCGCTACTGCTGTACCTTAGACTCATCTCAAGACTCATCTGCTTACGTTGTCTTTCCATCTTGACCATAAGAGCAAAGTGTAAGAGCTACTGAAGCAAACGTGACATTTCATCCGGGAACATTGCAGCTTGCCAATTCTCTTGTCCTTGTGTAGCTCTTTGTCGTGACGTCCAAGGTTTATTGTACCTACCTAGCCATGCAGAACCCATACAGCATGTTCGGTGAGGATTATGAGGTTTTTGCAGATGCGCTACCGTCACACCAGCGACGGGCGTTTCCTCCAGTGCAACTCCCGCCTCTCAAGCAACCCACCGATGTCGACGTCGAGGAAGCATGGGCTTGCCAGCGTTTCCCTCTGCTGGAGGCTCGTGATCGTGAGCTACGAAGGCTTGGCAAGAGCATGCGCTACCGTGAAGAAGCAGAGGCAGGACTAGCACTCGACTCACCATCATATTGCCTGGAAGACGAGCGTGAAATGCCACCCTTGAACCAGATGACAGACAGCGAAGTTGCATATCAGATGACACCACAAGAACGCTACATGTGCCAGACATGCTTCTGCGGCTTCTCGCGTCCAAGTTTGCCTCAGATCCACAGCAATATCCACACTGGTAACTCCGAACTTGCATCTATTGGGATTTTCCGGCATACACCAGGTGCAAGCGAAGCTACAGAGGCAAGCATGGATGCTGGCAAAACCACGGAGGATACTGTTACAGCTCTGTCAAACGCGACAGCACTTCCTTATCGAGGAAATGTCGAGGTCGGGACCGAGTCTCCAAAAGAGGCACTAGAACGTCACAACCTGGAGCTGACACGTCTTGCCAAAGTGATGGCAGACAAGCGCATCAGTGAAACGCCCTCTCGTCAAGGTAGCGACAAAGCAGAAGCAGGTTTCATCGAGCACTCGAGTGGACAACGAGTCTTCACTGAAGCAATCATCATCAAGGCCCTTCGCGAGCAATATCCAGGCAGCCTCATTACAACAGTACCTGTTCGATCATGCAGTCTCCTCGCCTATGCTGCAGCAGGCCACGCCAGTTTCTCACCCATCTCCACCACTGACAAGTCCGACTCTACTCACAAGGCTAGCGGTACTGTGCCCGGTATGAACCAGCATATATATGTCCCATCTTTACGTCGTCTACATGGCGAGGCTGGCGCAGTGCTTGAACAAGTTACCTTTGGACGGTATAAATATGAGTGGGAGAGAAGCGAATTCATTGTGTATTTTGTTGAGGGTGGTGACATGTTTAGGGGCGTCATACCGTTACAGTACGTTATTGGAGGAACGAGAGAAGAGGTCGATGCGTTGATTCTGGAAGCAGGAAGTTGGGCGAATGAATTGCATGGCGAGGTTTGGGTGTACGTATGAGGTCTTTTTTGGCTTTGGTCGAACAGTCGATACTAACAAGTATGACAGATTTGATAAGGGCTACTGGCATAAGGACAAGGAAACGTGGAATAGCGTTAAGAAGGCGAAATGGGATGATGTGATTCTCGAAGACGCCAAGAAGAAGGCTATTCAAGATGATGTCCTACGATTCTTTCGCGCGGAGGAGAGATACAAGGGCTTAGGTGTGCCATGGAAGCGTGGTGTCATTGTGAGTTGTCCACGTTTCGTCACGTCTATAGCTGCATGCTAATGCGCTGTAAAGTACTTTGGACCGCCAGGTATGTCTAAGAACTCTACTTTTCACACCTTCACCACAATACTGACCACGACAAAACAGGCAACGGCAAGACCATCTCCATCAAAGCTGTCCTGAACCAAATGTCCTCCATGGAACGCCCCGTCAGCATCACCTCTCTCTACGTCCGCTCTCTTGCCAGGTAACCCTAATCCCATAATCTCGGCCCAATGCCACTCCACTCCAATCCAATCCCCTTCTCCTTCCACAATACCAACTAATTCTCTTCAGCTACGCCGGTCCCGAATACGCCACCTCCCTCATCTTCACCCACGCCCGTCGTTCCGCCCCCTGCATCCTCATCTTCGAAGACCTCGACTCCCTCGTCACCCCCGCTGTGCGCTCCTACTTCCTCAACGAAATCGACGGCCTCCAGGCCAACGACGGCATCTTTATGATCGGGTCCACGAACCATCTCGATAAGCTCGATCCGGCTTTCAAGAGTAGACCGAGCCGATTCGATCGCAAGTTTGAGTTCAAGGATCCTGATGAGGGTGAGCGGGTGCTCTATTGTAAGTTCTGGAGGGGCAAGATTTTAAAGAATGGCGATGGAGGTGGTGGAAATAAGGGTGCTGTTGAGGTTGAGTTTCCGGAGGCGCTTTGTAAGAGGATTGCCGGGATTACGGATGGGTTTAGCTTTGCGTACTTGCAGGAGGCGTTTGTGGGGGCTTTGTTGGCTATTGCTGCGGAGGATGATGGTGATGATGATGATGATGATGGGAATGGAGCCGAGGTCGGAAATGGGAATGAGAATGCAGATGAGGATGAGTTTGAATTGGTTGGCGAAGCAGTGCAGGAGCAACGAGATGAAGCTGGTGGTGGGGACGGAGAAGGAGGAGACGACAACGACATTGAGAAGTTGGTTCTTTGGAAGGCGATTCAGAAGCAGGTCGAGGTAAGCCACGGTCTATCTAGCAACAAAACTGAAACCATTCGTAATTCGATGCTAACGATACTAAACCTAGATTCTGAGAAAAGAACTCTAAACGGAAGTTGGATGCGTAACTGGCAGGTAGATAGGTAGTAGGTATTCATCTCCCAGAGAGGAGACCTCCACAGTCTTCACTCAGAAGAGGACACGCTACGAGCTTGCCGTCAGATGAACCCATCCAATGAAGCAATGAAGCCGTGATACTCCATACCAAAACTCTTTCCCACAACTCGATCGCAATTTCTATACCACGACCAAGTCACCCCGTTCAAAGTTCACCCGCGAATCTCACAACATACTATAGACTCCACAAGCTGAAATACTGTCAACAATTTATCATCACAGAAGGATACGACTACTCCAACAACACCATCCCATTCACTGATTGGGCAGGGACAAGTTGCTTTGTTTGTTTTGTGACACCGGAAAAGTTCGACAGTGAAAAGAAAAATATTACTGATGCCTGGTCTGCACACATACACCATATATAGTTGCATTCAGCTTCGCTCTATTGACAGGTTGATTGATCACTGGAACAAGCCAGGCCATGAAATCTTGGTATACTCCACCTACAACTGAGTGAGCACAGCCAATTGATAACATGACGATACTAAGCTTCTATCAAAGTGAATTACCAATTAGGCTCAATACCAAACTAAAGCTTCTTGGTTTTGTACGATACAATCCTCAAGCAAAACTTAAGCACCGCCTTTCCTGCCTTTTCTCCTCATGTTCATCTTTCTCGCAATGATTTGGTTGCGATGTTGCAAAGTCATTCCGTCTACAACTGTCATCTCCATCTTCGCGTCCTTAGCACCCGGCGCCGGCGCTGGTTTATCAGTCGTCTTCGGTCCCTTCTTCATATTCCCTTTACCTTTAGGTCCCTTTCTATCCTTCTTATCCCCACCGCCGCGGTCATTCTTCCCGCCACGCCCATCCTTAGCATCTTCTTTACCCCTTCTCGCATCACCATCTTTACTCTTGACATCAACACCAACAGGCGCCTCCCTCGACTTCTTCTCCCTCTCAAATCTACGATGCACAACCTGCGCATTCTCAATCGCAAACTCCACAATCAGTCGCTTTTTCCTATCCTCCATTTCCTCTCTGACTTGTTCCTGACTCTGCCTTGCTCGTACTTTCCCCTTCTTCGTCTTTTCCGCCTCGACTTTATACCCGACTGCATGTCCATTCATCCATCTCAGTCCCATAAGCGCCGCACGATGCGTGTAATATTCAATAAACCCATATCCTCTACTCCGCCCCGCACCCTCGGTTTCATTCACCTTTTTCCCCTCCCGGCCTTCAAAGACGACCTTGGCTTGTTTGACAATCCCTTTCCCAGCCTTCTTGCGCCCCTTCTCAGCCGCGAGCATTTCCTCGCCGCCACGGACGAGCTCTTCGCGGGAGAGTTTGGAGCGCTTGCCGTCTTTGACGTCTTTGGCGAAGCCGACGACGGCTTCGCGAGCGAGCGCTTTGAGATCTTTGCTTGTTATTGAGCGGGGTATGTTGCGGACACTGAGGCGGGTGAGACTGAGATGGAGGGAGGGGTTGCTGCGGATGATCTGTTGGCGCTGTTTTGCGCTGGCTGAACGCATGTCCAGCTCTTTTGCGCTGAGGACGGAGTGCAGAGGTGAAGACGCGGAGACTGTACCTTCGCTGAGGAGGTAGAGACGGCGCTTGTCTTTGTCGCGGGTGTCGCGCCGTTCCTGGCCTTCGGTTGTCAGGCGGGCGGCATCGTTGCGTGAGACGGCGAGGGAAAGGGAGAGGAGGCGGCCCAGTAGTGTGTAGTGGCCTTCTGGGTCGTCGAGTTCGGGGTTTTGTAGGACTGAAGGACCTGTTGTGCGTGAGGTGGATGATTGTGCTGCGGCGGTTGATGCGCGAGGAGCGTTTCGGAGACAGGATTGAGCGTCGACTGCGTTGAAAAAGCAGACAAAAGCTGTTCCACGAGGACGTTCAGTGTTTGGGTCGATAACTACACGGGCGTAGCGGATAGGCCCGAAGTGAGTGAAGTGCTCTTTGAGAATGTCGTCGTCGCAGTCGAAGGGGACGTTGCGGACGAAGAGGGTGGTGCTTTCTGGAGGTGGAGCGTCTGCTTCCAGATCGTCTTCGTCGCCCATGTCAACATCTGACTCGTCCTCAACGTCAAGCTCGTCTTCGTCGCTGTCGTCTCCAGCTTCGTCATCCATGTCGTCCTCATCAGACACAACACCAACACCGGAGATCTTGGTATCGTCATCTAATTCTTCCCCTTCCTCTGACATCTCAACATCCTCCTTGT
>Ga0160428_1000313_pt1 | contig 57430 bp, 56 predicted proteins | sample SolpanmetagenomM_FD_108198 | JGI IMG/M metagenome (GOLD analysis project Ga0160428, IMG submission 108198) | Solar panel surface microbial communities from Lawrence Berkeley National Laboratory, California, USA - M | ecosystem: Engineered > Built environment > Solar panel > Unclassified ... | reverse complement strand
CTGATCGGCGCTCGATGGCGCATAGCCCTGTCGCCAGTCACTCCCGTCCTGGGGCCACCGGACCCCGCAGTACTCATGCCGGACCTCGAAGGGTCAGCGCGAATTGGGCGGTGATCCGGTGGTATCCAGGTGCACCAACAGCCTGGTGCTGCCGGCACCGCACACGGTGCCGCAGGAGACCACTGGCGGGAAGAGTCTGCGCAGTGAGCGTGAAGTCGCGCGCTTGCCTGATCAAGGCGTAGATCCTGAGGCACGATGAACGGTGTCACCTGCCTCTCGCCTGAAGAGCTCGCCTGCGGCCGTCTTGCGTCGGCTTATCCCCACCGTCGTCGGAATCGCTGTCGTCACGGCCCTCACCTCAGCCCTAGGCATCGAGGTCTTCGGCCCGTGGTGGCAGACGGCGGCCATGCTGGCCTTCATCTCAGTGCTGGCCTGGTGCGTGCCTCTGCTCTTCTCGTCCCCAGACCGAGCCGAGGAGCGAGGGCGTAGGTCGGAGACCCCATCCCGGAAGCACCGTGATGTTCCGCTAGACAGCGATCGTTAGGACGGAGCCGAGAGCCGCGATGCATCGCCTCAGCCGCTCGATGACCTCCCGAACGACGTGATGCCCACGCGTTCGGCGCGACCAGCGGCATGAGCACGCGTGCCATGCATTGCTTGTGAGCAGTCGATCTCCTCAGCTTTGGACGGTACCGACCTCTAGCACCGGCCGCCCCCGGCCCGCGGCCGCGGCGTCAGCGTCCACGCCGCCGCAAGAGTTGATGGCTGCTTCCCCGGCTTGATCGAGAAAGTCGCTCAGATCGCTGAGCGGGGCTCCCCACGTCTCGATGCGGTCACCGATGCCGAGGCGGGTCCCGTCGGTCAAAACGATCCGCTGAGTCGCGGCATCCCACGCCGAGCCCTGCGGCCAGACCAGGAGCGTCTCGTCCATGACCAAGCAGCCGTCCTCAAGTCCGACGGTTCCGGTGCGCGCCCAGGCTTCGCGCACCAGGGCCTGGGGGTGGCCGGCGACAGCGATGACTGGGTCCGACGTTGGCGAGGTAGGGCCGGAGTCATCGAAGGCGATGATGCGCCAGGCGTCGGTGTCGTCGTTGCGCACGAGGATCACCGACCCGGAAAAGGGTGCCTTCCCGATGACCAGGGCGGGGTCGTAGTCGTAAGAGTAGGACAAGGCAACGGTGACGGCTTGCCGCCAGCCTTGGGCCGGAGACTTCGTGGTGGGGTAGGGCTGGGTTACGCCGATCTGAACGTCATTGACTCGCAGCTTCTCAGCGGTGACGTCGGTCCTTGCCCCGACGCCGGGGACCCAGTAGTCGTCGAGACCTCGGCCGGTGTCTCCGGCCATCTGCGCGTCGACGAAGTCCCGCACGACCTGCTCAGGCGAGACGGCACGCGCAGGCGCAGCGACGGTCGTCGCGGACCTCCACGGCCATGATGTGACGTGGGAGGCGCCGAGGCCTCCACCAGCGATGGTCACGGCCAAAACGCCGGCCACCGGCAGCACCCGAGCTCGCCGGCGTCGTCGGCTTCCGCGAGCCTTGATGTCGGCCATGTTCCAGGTGGGTGGCGGACTGGGCCGGTCACGCAGTGAGGTCCTCAAGCTGCTCGAGACGTCGGCGCTGGTGTCGCTGTCGTCGTCGCTCATCGGTGTGCTCCGTCCGGGAAATGCTGGTCAGCTGGGAACGTGGTGTCCTTACCCGCCTGCGGTGAGGCGGTGAGGTGCTGCTGCAGGAAGCGGCGGGCGTGGTGGGCCTGGCTCTTGACCGTGCCCTCGGAGCAGTGCAAGAGGTCGGCGACGTCACTGACGGGTAGGTCCTCCAGGAAGCGGAGGACCGCGACGGCACGTTGGCGCGGTGGCAGCAGACGCAGCAGATCCATGGCGTCCAGCCGTTCCACGCTGGACCCGGTCAGCTCCGCTGCAGGTGGGTCCGCCGGCGTTGCTGCGGTGGCGGTGTCGTCGAGGGTGGCGGTCTCGTGGCGGCGCCAGGCGCGACGGTCTTCGGAGATGAGCCGGCGGATGAGGGTGGTGCGGGCGTAGGCGTACTCCTCGCCGCCGCGACGCACCCGGGGCCAGGCGGCGTAGACGCGCTCCATGGTGTCTTGGACGACGTCGTCGCTGTGGTGCCAGTCGTGGCACCAGGCGTAGGCCAGGTGTCGCAGCCGCGGCATGGCGGTGGCGGCGAAGGCGTCGAACGCCGCGCCACCCATGTCTTCGCTCATGACACCACCTCCCTACCAGCTTGTACGCCGCAGCCCGGCTCAGAGGTTGCATCGTCCGTACTGCTTGGTGGACGCGCCGGGCGCGACGCAGGAGGCGGGTGGCGTCAGCGCCAGCCGAACGAGCCCGCGGGCTGGCTCAAGCCGACGATTCGCACGGTGCCGACGCGGTGCAGGCCGCTGGATGCCCACAGGCGGCGGCACGACCGAATGCAGGTCAACTCAGTCGCTGATCACTCGGCTGTTGTGTCGCAGGGAACACCGGGCACGACACGAGAACCAGCCCGTGCGGGAGGGGACAGGCGGACACTTCAGTCATGACCATGACTGAGCTCACCGATGGTCCGTCGGGCCCCGTGGGGCTAGCAATTGCCGTAGACGTGCGCGCCGACGGCTTCGGTGCCGGTGCAGCACGGATCTGGCGCCGGCTGGCCGGGGCAGGGGTCGTGGCACTGTTCGCCTTAGCGTTCGGGGTATTGGCCACCGGTCAGGACGGGACCGATCGAGACAGTGGCTGGTGGGCGTTGGTCGTGGCGGCCACGACGTACGTGGGGGCGTTGCTGTCCTGGTGGGTCGCTGGCGCCGTACGCGGCGCAGCACTGGTGGCCCGGCATGCCTGGGCGGGCACAGCACTGGGCTTGGCGTTGGCCGTGGCGCTCACCGTCTTCTTCTCCGACGGTGTGGGGTACATCGTCGTCTTCGCTCTGGTCGGAATGCCGGCGGGAGCACTGGTGGGGGCGGTCGCGGCCTGCGCTGGGTTAGTGGTCCCGCGGCGTGTCGCGCCGGTGGTAGCTGTCCTGGGTGTGGTGGCCGTCGTACTGCTGGTCTGGCTCACCTTTCGTCCGACGGCACCATACGACCTGTTCGCGGTGGATGCCACCGAGCAGGTGGTGGCTGCCGGTGGGGCTGAGGGGCTGGCTCACCGCACACAGGAGGCGGTCGAGCGTGCAGCGAGCGGCGGTGATCTGACTCCCGCGCCGGTGTGGGAGTCCGCGGGCACCAGCGTCTCGGCGGACCTGAGCCCGGCGATACCGCACCTGAGATTTACCCCCGTCGAGGCCCTACCCACCTCGAAAGTCACGGGCGAGCGGGTGCGGTTGATCACCGTGTCGGTACGGGGAGAGCGGTCGTCATGTGTGGTGGTCGATCCAGGCGCTGCGCGTGTGGTGAACGGGGCGTGCGAAGACCTGGACCTGGTGCGCTGACCCGCACGCATCGCGGGATGAGCGTGAAGTGCGCGGAGTGCGTCGAGTCGGCCGGTACCCGCCTGCCCCCACCCTCGGTGGAGTCAGCGGACGGCTCGATCACCGGAGGCGGGTCCGACGATTCGCTCGTAGCGGACGAGACGAGCCTGTGCAGCGGCGTCGTGGAAGAGCTGAGCCTCGAGCTCGCGGCTCGTGGTGATGCCCTGTTCGGGCCACTGACAGCTGACGCGGAGGCGTCCGGTGATGGGCAGCGGCCACAACCAGTACTCCTGCTCGAACAGCGAGCCGCCGCCCCCGCCTCCTGCTCGGCGCAGCACAGCATGGTCGGGGACCCAGTCGTCGTCTGCTGGCTGGTAGGGGCGGAGACGTTGAGCGTTGGGGTGCTCGTACTCAGAGAGCGGGTCGGTACCGCCGAGCTGCTGTCCGTCGGGGAGGTCGATGGTCAGCGTCAAGCGTCCATCGGAGATGGGGTCGCCGATGTCGTCACTGGCAACCGGGTCCTTCAAGTGACACGAGACCATCATTGAGACACCGCTTGGATAGGCCTTGACCGTGGTGAGCAGCACAGCTGCCTGCTCGGACTCCCCGAGGGTCAAAGCGACCTCGACGGCGCCAGGTTGGATTCCCCGAGGCCGGCCGCTGTACGGCGGGGGGTCGGGATCAACGCCGTCGTCCGCTGAGGGGTCCGCGGTGTAAATGCTCGGGACGTAGCTCGCTGGGTCGAGGCCGGTCATGTCCGGGAGCTTGTCGTCCTAGACAACTTCTGTCACCTGGTGCTGGGCATGACGGCCAACCGCCGGATCGCGGTATGAGCGCGCGTTTTGCGCGACCACGCGGCATGAGCGTGTCAGGCGGACAGCTGGCCGATCAGCTGGGGACTGGGCGCAGGCGGCGGTGGGTAGCGCGGACGGCGGCGACCACACCGGCCGCAGCCAGACAGCCCAGAGCCGCCGCGCCGGCGAGGATCACCCACGCGATGATCCCGAGTGAGTCCGACGTCACCAGTGGTGGCCCGGCGAGAAGGGCAGCGGGAGTAACGGCGAGCACCACCCCTCGCCACGTCTTGATCAGGACCTCACCCACGACAGTGGCCGTCACGACGGTGCAGGCAGCCGCGGCGACTAGGGCTTCTGGGTGGGCGGGGGAGTTCTCAGACAGTGGCCACCACCCCATCCAGGCCACCCACGCCAAGCTCCCGAGAGATACGACAAGGGCGGCCCAGGGTCGACGGGCTCTAGGGACGGCGAGGAAGAACTGGTGCAGTCCGCTGGCCGCGACGGCCAGCACAGCCGCAGCTGGAACCAGGTACAAGAAGTCCAAGATGCGGTTGAAGCCGAGCCCTTGCTTACCGCCACTGATCAGGTTGGCCAGACCGGCCGCTGCAGCTGTCGTGGCAGTCCCCACGAACGGGCCTGTGAGGCGGTCGGTGCTGATGGTGGCAGCGGCCACGAGGAGACCCAGGATGGTCCACGGTAGGAGCGTTCCTTCGCCAGCAACGGGGGCGAAGCTCCATCGCCAAGCGGCCAAGGCACCGGTGGTCAAGGCCAGAGCAAGCATCGCTCGTGGCCACGTGTACTGCTTCACCACATCAGTCTGTCGGCCGTTGGCCGATCTTGGGCGTGAGTGTGGGAGGTTGCTGCGTGACCAGCGGCATCAGCGCGGTGCAGCCCATCAGCCACTAGCTTCAGCTCAAGGGGCAGATCTGATGGTCTGGGTGCTGAGGGGAGTGGTCGTTGGTGTGGGTGGATGGTGACGGTAGGTCGCACACAGTGGCGGCGCCTGATTGGCGAAGCGTGGTGCAGGTAGAGAAGAAGGTCATGCGCCGCCTACGACGACAGGCGTGGTTCGAGGCCTGGGTCGGGGAGCGACAGGACTCGTTGCTGGAACAGGTCGAGGCAGGAGTCTTCGGCGAAGGCGGCGAAGAGGGGCAGCTGCCGCCGCGGCCCTTCCCGCTCACCCCAGAGGATGTGGACGGCCCCCTCCGCGCCGACGCGTGGCTGCAGACGGTCGACGAGTGGTGGAGGCTAGACGTCCTGCTAGCGCTGGATGACGTCCTAGACGGCTGATCCAGTCGCCGACGCCCTCGACCATGGAGTGCCGGGCGTCTTCCGATTGCCCCCGGCCCGCGACCAACGGCGCGAGCGCGTCTTCGCGCGGGCAGCGGCACGACCGGGTGCCCCGCAGCGCTGCATGTCGGTGAGTCAGGCGGCTCCAGACGCCCCCCTGACGAACCCCTACCGGTGAGCCCGCGCTGCGGTGTGGACCTCCTGCAGGACCAGGTGAACGAGCTCGGCGGGTGGGGTGAAGGTCACGCCGTGCGCGCCCGGCACGACGGCCCACCGCGCGTCGGCGACGGATGCGGACAGCTGCTCGCACCAGCCCTGGCGACAGACCAGGTCTGCCTCACCCCGCACGATCAGCAGAGGAACCGTGAACCGGTGCTCTGACTGCTGCCGGGCCTGGCGCAGGGCCTGGCGCATCAGCGCGACCATCTGCCCGGGACCGGCCCGCAGGTAGTCCACGCCCGCGACCAGCCACAGGGAGGGTTCCTCGCGGAACGCGTCTCGGAGCAGCCGGCCCGCGAGCTCGCGCACCGTCGGCCGGGTCGGGTCGCCGGTGGGAGCGATGACGACCAGGCGCAGCACCAGCTCCGGCGCACTCAGCGCCACCTGTGCGGCGACCTGGGCACCCAGGGAGTGCCCGACGAGCACCGCGGGACCGACGGCGTGCGCCCGCATCCACGCCGCGACAGCAGCAGCGAGCTGAGTCACGTCCAACGTCCCCGAACGGGGCTGCGGACTGCGGCCATAGCCGGGAAGGTCGGGCGCCAGCGCCCAGGTGTGCCGCCCCAGCGCCCGCACCAGCCCGCGCATCGAGTACCCCGACATCCCCAGCCCGTGCACCATCACCACAGGTGGCAGTCCCTCGGCGCCGGCCGCGTCGGCCTCGGGCCGCACCGCCGCCTGCGGGCCCGCACGTCCTGAGGGACCGGCTTCGCGGTGACTCATCCGCGCGATCGCGTCCGCGCCGGAGGGTCGGCGGACGACCACGAGGTAGCTGCCTCCGAGGGCCAGCGCGGAGGCGATGACCGCGGCAGCACCGCGCAGCACCGCCCGGCTCCGCTGCAGCCGCGTGGACGCCACCCGCACCGTGCGCAGTGCCGCGCCGGGCGATGACACGGTGCTCGCGAGGCGGGTGACAGCCGGCCCCGGCAGTGCTCCGAGCAGCCACCGTGCGCGGGGCGGGGCACAGCGCGGTGTCCGTTCGGCAGCTCGACGGCGTGGAGTCACCGGGACAGCATCCCTGCTTCCCGGACGTCCCACGGCGCGGTGGACGGCGGGACGCCCGACGCCGAGGAGGGCCCTCACCCCAGGCGTGGCGCGGAGGTTCGAGGCTGCTCGGGCCAGGTCCTCGGCGGAGCGGGGTCGCTCGCCCGCTGTGGACTGGCCTCCTCGACGATCGAGGGGCCGGTGCTCCAGCCTCCTCCTCGCGCAGGTGCCGGCCACAGCACCTCCGTCCCGTGCTGGTAGGGGATGTGCATCGACCCCGTCGAGGAGTCACAGACCCTGACCGGCTGCCTCGTGCACTGACGAGGCGTGTGGAAGGGGGGTAAACGAAGGAAGGCTGGAGGCGCTGGCAGTGGTGGTCAGCAGCAGGACGGGCCGAGGGCGGTGCCCGTGCCCCCCTCCCTCACCTTCGCCATACCGACTAATCTTTCCCGCCCTGTCACATCTGCCGCCGGTTCGGGCTATTGCCTTGCATGACCCTCCACCGCAGCAGTCCCGGGAGTGTGGTTGACGAGCAGCTCGAGCAACTGTTCATCGACATCGTCAAGGTCTGGTCCACCCTCCTCGGCTCACCCGCCTCCGACTTCGCCGGACCCGGGGCGCTGTCGTGCTACGTGCCGCCGTCTGCGCGGCGCAGCACTGTCGAAGGAGCCCTGGGTGCTCATCACCGGCTGACGCGGTCGGTGATGACGCAGTCTGTGACCGAGATCGGAGCACGGTCGTCGAAGCGGAGCACCGCGCGGGATGGGTTGGCGTGGTGACCCAGCGACGCGCGATGCCGCAGGGGACGGGTGCAGGAGTACAGCGGGCAGCGCCCGGACAGAGCCGGCCTGGACCAGACACTGGTGGAGCAAGGCGCAACGGGATCAGTCACACCCGCCGCGAGCGCCTCGACACTCACATGGGTGGGCTTGATATCGGCCAGGAGGACCGCGTCTTAGCGCCCGTCGAGTCGGACCCCGGGTACGGGTTCACACCGCCAGGGCGTGAGGGTCGGGGAGCTGTGCGAGCCCGTCGATTTTTGGCTGGGCCGCCGCATACCGGTGGTGTGCGCTGGAGTACGGGTGCTGCGCACGCCTCGCGTGGTCTGCGCGTCGTGGTGGTGGCTGGGTTGCTGTGCGGCCCCGTTAGCTTGGGTCTCGTGCTGTACCAGTCGCCGACGGTGATCAGCACGGCCAGGGGTGCCCGCGTCTTCACTCCGCAGCCGTCCGAGGTCGCTGCGGTGGGGGAGTGGGCGCAGTCCTTCGTCGTGGCTTGGTTGAGCACTTCCGCCGGGGGAGAGGAGAGTCTGCGCTACTACTTGCCTGACGTCAGTACTCTCACGCTGCCCACCGTCGCCCAGGTGGTCTCGAACCCCGCGGTCGCCGATCTCGCGCCGGTGCTGGTGGGGGGTGCCGCGCCAGCGACGGCAGCGGCTACCCCGAGCACCGCGAGGTCTGGGGCCACCGCGGCCAGCGCCGACCCAGCTTTGGCGCGCTCCGGTGGGGTCACGCCCAGCGCGACGGCTTCGAGCGCGAGCTCCGGCGCCCGGGTCTGGCAGGTCACCGTTGGGGTGGACGTGCAGGAGCCCGGGCCGCAGGGCAACGTGGTCGTGCGCCGCTACTTCGCCGTCCCGGTGGCCTACATCCCTGCGGAGCAGTCACGCCCGGCTGCGCTGCGCAGCCTGGGCCTGCCTGGTCCAGTCAGCGCCCCCACCGCGGGGGAGGAGCCGGAGACGGGCTATCGGGAAGGGCTGCCGGTGACCGGGAGCCTCGGGTCTTCGGTGCAGGCGTTCCTCAGCGCCTATCTCACCGACCAGGGCGATGTCACCCGGCTGCTGTCGCCACAGGCGGTGGGTATAACCGCGGTTCGTCCGGTGGCCTACACGCAGGTGCAGCTGCGGACTGTGAAGGCCGACCGCCGTGACGTCGACAATGGCGTCCCGTCTGATGGAGAACGAGTGGCGGTCTTGGCGACGGCCACCGTGACCGGTCTGGACGCCCAGACCCGTAGCGCGCAGTTCGCGCTCACGCTCACCGCACGCGACGGGCGCTGGGAGATCAGCCAGACCCGGTCGTCCCCGCTGGGGGCTACCTCCGCCAGTGACGTCGGCGTGGCTTCCCGCGCCGGCTCGTAGGCCACCGATGGCCAGCCCGGGAGCTGAAGCGTTGAGGCCGACCTCGGTCCCAGCCCATCACCTACCTACTGCATCCCCCCCGATCCACCCATCTCATCTCGGACGACCTCGTCTCGAACGACCTGACCTCGGAGGACAGTCACATGCCCATCACCGCCAGCCCCTTGCTCACTCTGATCGCTGCGCTCCCGGCCGGCAACAACGACGTCTTCACCACTGTGGACAACCTCGGCTCATCCACGGCCAACTCCCTCGACGGATTGTCGGTCGCAGTGGGTTGCGTTGCTGCGGTTGCTGCGCTGTGGGCAGGTGGGTTTAAGTTCACCCTGTTGCGCTGCCTGCTCGCGGCCATCGTCGGCGCCTGTGCCTACTTGGCGGTGTCGGACTGGCAGATGTTCACCGACCTCATCAAGGACACCATCCAGAACGCCACCGGGCAGCGCGGATGAGCCTCGATCGCTTGGGTGCCCGCCCCTCTTGACGGCTCACCGCCGCGTCATCGCGCAGCCAGCGACTTCCTCTCAGCCTCCCCCCGCGACGTCTGGAACCCGGAGACCACCCTGGATGAGTACCGACCAGCTACCGCCGCACGTGAGGGTGACTCGCTTCTACACCGCTGTGCGTCGCATCCCGACCCTGGTGGGCAAGCTGCCCAACGGGGGCTTGATCCCCGGTGGTCCCTACACCCTGGGCCAACTCGCGCTCATGCTCCTGGTCGCCGTCGGCGGGTTCTACACGATGCCGTGGTGGGGAGGGCACGGCGCCAGCCTTGGTAACTTTATCAAGTTGGCCGTGGCGGTCGTGATCACCTCGATGCTTTCCAGCAAGATCCGCTGGAGGGGCCGCCAGGTGCTGCCGGCGCTGCGAGGCGCGCTGTACTCCTACACCCACGGCTCCCAGCCCCGCCAAAGCGGACGTACCCCCACCGCGCGGGGCCCACAACGCGTGCGCAGCCACATCCTGTTCATCGAGGACCTCCCTGCACCGGCCAAGGACCACGCCGGCCAGGCCCACGACAGCTTCGGTCCTCGCGGTGAGCGAAGCTCGAAGGAGTCGCGGACCGCGGCCGCGGAGGCGCAGCCGGTGAGGCCTCTCGCGCGACCCCCAGCCACAGGGGTCAGGGCCTCGCTGGTTGGTTCGAGCACCACGCACGCCCGGCCAGTTCAGCTTGCACCTGCGCGAGCTCGCCCCCAGCTGGCCAAGTCCGCCCGGACTTGGCTGGCCTCGCGCTCGGCTCCGGCGTCCACCGGGGCGGGCGTCCCCACCATGTTCCCCGTTCACGAGCCTGACCTGGTGCCGGGGCGTAGCCGCACGCGCAAGGACCTCATCAACGCCACCGGGGGTCGCTGAGGATGGGCGTGCAGAACACCGTCGAGAACCCGATCCAGACCATCACCGGGAACCTCCTGTTCTCTGTGCACGGCACCTGGTGGGCCACCTACCGACTGCAGGGTCTGGCTTACGGGCGCCGCCCGGACGCGGAGAAGGAGGGCATCCGTGCCCTGCACCAGGGCCTGTACCGCGCCCTGGGCGGCGAGTCGCTGCACCTGGGCTTGGCGGTGGACACCGACCCCGTCATGGTCGTACAGCGCATGATCGAGGCCCTGGACCAGCCATTGGAGCAGCTGCCGGAGTGGACGGCGGAGTGCGAGGCCACACTGGATCGCCTCGAGAGCGACCTCGTCTTGGGTGAGCGCACCTACTGGGTGTCTGTGCCGCTGCGCGGAACCGGCAGTGAAACCCTGGCGGAGCCGTTGCGTGCGGTGTGGACCTGGTTCCTGACCCTGATCGGTGTTCCCCGACTGCCTCCCTCCTCGCGGATGCTGGCCGAACGCCACCGCCGCGCCCGCGAGGTCATGCGTCTGATCCCGGCACCCTTTCGACCACGCCCGGCCACCGCCGCCGAACAAGCCTGGATCTACGCTCACGCTCTGCACCGCGGCCTGGTCAGCGACCCCTGGCTGCCGCACGCAGGCGAGGAGACCAGCCCGAGCCCCCCACCCACGCCGGACGTCCGGGTCGAGGACAACACTCCCGCCGCTCACGCACCGACTGCGATGGACGACAGCCCGGTCAGCGCCGTCGGGTCGGGCAGCCTCCTCGCCGGTGGAGCACTCGGGGAGCCCCTACTGGACGAGGGAGCGCTCAGCGACGTCCCCGAAGAAGGCTGGCGGCGGGGATGGCGCCAACGCCTGCGTCAGCTGCGGCCAGGCGAGCGCCGCGTACTGAAGGTCATCGACGCCGATCGTGACGCTGCCAGCTACCAGTCGATGCTGGTCCTGGCGGGTACGCCCGACGGCGGGTCCCTCTTCCCGGGCAGCGAGTGGCTGGGCCACCTCGACAACGCCGGGGTGCCGGTCGACTGGGCGGTGCGGATGCGCAACAACGCTCGTGAGGCCGTTCTGGGACGCAACCGACGAGCGGTCACCCGACTCAACGAACAATACGAACAGCGCAGTGGCGACGTGACCACCGGCGCCCACGAGCTGAACGCCACCGGGGACCTGCTCACCGAGTACCAGCAACGCTTGGCCACCGAAAAGCTCGAAGTTGAACTGGAGACCATCACCTGCTTGGCCACCGCCGCCGACACCCGCGACCAAGCCCTGGCCCAGGGCGATGCTCTCGCGGCCTGGTTCGCCAGCTTCGAGCACCGCCTGGCCCGACCATTGGGCGAGCAGGCCGATACCTGGTGGGCGATGCAGCCAGGTGCGTCCTGGCCCCGCAAGCTCGCCGACTTCACCCAGATCTCCCTCTCCGAAGGCTATGCGGCCGCAGTGCCGATGATGAGCACCGTCCTGGGCGACCGACGCGGTACCCCGCTGGCGCTGAACCAGACCACCCGTGCGCAGTCAGTGGTCTTCTTGGACCTCTTCGGCACCATCGCCGCGGACTTCTCCGGCACCGTCGCAGTCGCCGGGGAACTCGGATCGGGAAAGTCCTTCACGATGAAGTCCATCGCCGGCGCCGAGTGCGACCGCGGCGCGAGCATCATCGCCATCGACAGCTCCGGCACCGGCGAATACGTCGACTTCGCCCGATCGCTGGGCAGCTGCGAAATCGCTGACGTGTCCAACCCCCAGCGATCCCTGGACCCGCTGCGCATCCTTCCCGGTGACGAAGGAGCAACCGTCGCCCGCTCCCTACTGGTCACGCTGTTCAACATCGTGTCCACCTCAGCCGACGACACCCTGCTCGGACGGGTACTGAAGGCCAGCTACCGCCACGAGCACGCCATCACCGGGCTGGGCAGCCTGACCGACCACCTCATCAACGACTGCACCCTGGCCGGCGGTGCGGACCTGGGGTACCGCTTGGACGCCTACCGCAGCGAAAGCTTCAGCGACGTGCTCTTCGACGAGACCCTGGCGCCTATCAGCACCTCCTCCCGCGCCCTGATCTTCTGGACCCACGGCCTGCAGCTTCCGACCAGCAGCGAGCTGAACAACGCCCACCTCTTCGCGCAGCTGAAGATCGAGAAGCGCTTCGGGCGAGCCATCTACGCCCTGCTCATGAGCCTGGCCCGTCGTCTGGCCTTCGCCGACCCCACCGCCAAGGTCCTCTTCCTCGCCGACGAACTGCACCGCATCACCGCCTCCCCCGAAGGACTGGAGGAGGCGAAGATCTTCGTGCGCGAGGCCCGCAAGCAGCTGGGGGCGGCGATCTTCGGATCCCAGGACTGCACCAGCGACTTCGGCGACGAGACCCTCAGGGGCCTGATCCCCTACCGCGTCGTGATGCGCCTGACCGACAAGACCCTCGCCGCAGCAGCGCTGGGGTGGATCGGGTTGGAAGCCACCGCCGACCTGGTCAAGGAGGTCACCGAAGACCTATCCCCACGCGACCCACATCACCCCACCGGCGAGGTCCCCATCGCCCGGCGCGGCGAAGGCCTCCTGCGCGACAGTTACGGCCGCATCGGGCGAGTGAAGGTCCTCGGACCGGCCCTCGTGGCCCGACGCAACGCCTACAGCACCACCGCCACCAGCCGCCGCCCCGACGCGCCGGCCGAGGCCACCCACCAGTCTCAAGCCGTCCACGTCCGCACCACCTCCACGGCGACACCGGCGGCGGCGTCGCTCCCCGTGCCGGCGCAGCTGGTGCAGGAGCCCGCGCAACGGCAGGTGCTGCCGGCCACAACCCCGCTGGTGGACGTGACGCCGGTGGACGTGACGCCCATGGGTGTGACGCCGGTGGGTGTGTCGCCGTTAGACCTAGCGTCGGTGGACGTGGCGCCGGTGAGGGCGGCTTGCGTGAACGCCACGTCAGATGACCACGCCGTTGACCCGAGGCTGACCGACATTGCCATGGACACCTCGCTCATCCCGGCGCACCCCGCGATCAGCTCGCAACCCCACGGGGTCGAAGCGATGGCGGACGAGGGAAGGTCCACCTTGACGAGCTTGGCCCACGCCCAGGCACGGACAAGCCTCACCACCAGCGAGGCTCACAGCAACGCAGTTGCTGAGCGCCTGCGTCGCATCGCGCGCTCGCACGTACAAGCGGCTCTGGCCCGCAGTCGGGGCGCAGCGACAAGCCCAAGCCACCACACGGGTCACGCCTCATCGCTCGTGGAGGACTGATGCGCGCGCACCCGCGGCCCGCGCGCTCGAGGACGGGTCGGCGAGGGGCGGTACGACCCCTGAGGGCGAGCGTCCTGCTCACGCTGCTGATGAGCACCACGGCGGCGCTAATGCTGTCCTCGACCTCCGCGATGGCAGTCACCGAGGCGTCGGTCTCGCCGGTGGCCCCAGGTGCTCGGGTGGCCGCCGTCACCAACCCAACGGCTCCGTCGCTCACCACCGCCCCTGCCGTCGCAGCCGCGCTGGAGGTCGACGACCCTGCACCCACCGCGCCCGGGACCCGGCCCGCAGCTGGAGACGACTCCGTCGCCGACACAGCCACCTCCCAGGCGATCGACGACGCCACGGCGGCAGCGAGCAGCACAGCCGCATCGACCTCCGACGGCGATCGGCCCGCCGCCGGTGTCCTCTCGGGTCTGGACGCCTCAGACACCCACGGCCTACGCGTGAGCAGCTACCAACTGTCCACCGACGGTGGGGGGGTGACCTCGCCGATCAAGCTCATCACCAACGGCTTTCTCCTGAACATGATGTGGGAGGGCTACCGCTGGCTGGTGGGGCTGGCCGCAACCATGATCACCATGGCCCTGCAGATGAGCTGGGTCGACTCCCTGGCCGATGCCGTGCAGCCGGTCGCGACTACCCTGCAGGTCAACGTCATCGACCGTCTCGGACTGAGCCAGGTCGCGTTGTCGCTGTCGGGGCTGGCGGCCGGCTGGCTCATCGCCAGAGGCAAGTACGTGTCGGGCATCGGCAAGCTCGTCTCAGCCGGAGTCTTCGCCGGCATCGCCGCCACCTTGCTGGCCAACCCCGTCGCCAGCATCACCGGTCCCGACGGAGTCCTCGAGAGCGCCAAGAGCCTCGGCCAGGCAACCTCCACCATCGTCGTCACGAACGGGCAAACCGCCGACCCCGACGCCGCACAGATCCAGTCGCAGACCAGTGCCTCCCTCATCGACGTCTTCGTCCGCATCCCGCACCAACTGCTGAACTACGGCGCTGTCATCGACGGCACCGGCTGTGAAGGCGCCTACGACGCAGCGCTGAAGGAGAGCCCGAGGGCCTCCGATGACAACGGCGCCCGTGAGGCCCTAGGGGACTGCGACGAGGCGCTGAAGAAGTACGCCGACGACCCCGGATGGACCGGGGTGTGGTCGGCCATCATCCTGCTGCCGGCGGGTCTGCTCCTGGTCGCCATGGCCATCGTCCTCACCGTCATCCTCTTCCTCGCCACTGCGGTAGCGCTGTTCTGCGCGTTGAAGCTGATCTGGGACGTCGTGATGGCGCAGGCCCCCGGTGAGCGCTCCGGGTTCGCGGGGTCGCTGGCCAGCCTCGTCGGCGCCTTGGTCTCGGTGATCTTCTTCATGGTGATGCTGGGCATCTACTGCGTTCTGCTCGGCAAGTTCATGAGCGCTCACGACGGCCAGGACCCCGTGACAAGGTTCCTCATCGTCGACCTCCTCCTGCTGGTCCTGGTCATCGTGACCGTCGTCGCGCGCAAGCGCATCGCCGAACGCGGACGAGAAGTGGCAAAGCGAGCCAGCAGCTGGGCAGGGGTCAAAAACGCCAAGCCGGTGCAGATGCCGCAGATGTCGCAGCTCACCCAGGCCGGAGCCACACTGGCGGCCGGCAGGACGCAGGCTCGCCGCCTCAGCCCCGCGGTCCCCAGCAGCGGCAGCGCCACCCAACGCTTGGGCCAGCGCGTAGCCCAGTCCAAGCTGGTGAAGACCGGTGTCGCAGCAGCGACCCTGGTCGGTGGAGCCGGCGGCCTGGCCCTGAAGTCGACGATCGGGGCCCCGGTCTACGCCCCGCGGGCCGCCCGATCGGCCTCGGTCGCGGTCCAAGCGCGCAGCGCCGCGATGCGGTCGAGGCTGCAGGGCGCCCGCTCCAGCGCCGGCGGCTTCGCCAAGGAGTACGCCCACAACGTCGGCATCGTCGCGGGTCCCATCGCCCGTCCCCTTGCGCAAGCCGGGACTACCGCCGGCAAGGCAGCCGGCCGCAAGGCCGCTCCGACGGTGGCAGCAGCCGGGATCCGGTTCGGCAGCCGCCTGTCCACCGGTGCCGTGACTGCACAAGCCCCGGCAACCGGCCGCAAGGCGCCGGTGAGCGCGCCTCGCACCGCCGACGCCGTCAAGCCCACACCTGCGAACGTCGCGGTCAGCACGGCCCGGATCGCTGCGCGTCGACGAGCACGGACCGAGGAGCCCGCCCGCCCCGCCGCCAGCCGGCAAGCGGGTCTAGCGACCCGCACCTACCGCGTGGACCGCAGCGCCGCGCGCACGCTGGCATCGGCGCGACCGCGCCCCTCCAGGATTGAAGAGGCCGATGTCGCGCGACTGTACGAGCGGATGCGGTTGCGCAGCGCAGGCCGTGGCGGCGGTCGAGGCTGATGGCGCTGCAGAGCCCTCCACGAGTCGGCGAGTACTCGAAGCCCTCTTCCCGCTATAGCGCGGCTGCTGCATCCGGTGACTCCTCGACCGGGCGGCGGGTCTGGATGGCGGCAGTCATCACGTTCGTGCTGGCGCTGGTCGCCGCGGTCTTCGGGCCGGTGCTACTGATCGCCGCCGTCGTCGGGGGATCCGGCGGCGGGGTCGTCGGGACCGCGCCGACCACGGTGCCCGGGGTCAACGCTGTGCTGCTGGACGCGATGGGCAAGGCCGCAGCCGCCACAGCCACCCTCGCCCCGCAGTGCACCGGGATGCGCTGGTCGATCCTGGCCGGCATCGCCCAGGTGGAGTCCAACCTCGCCGCCGGACGCACCGTCAGCGCCACCGGAGAGGTCAGCCCCCGCATCATCGGCCCAGCCCTGAACGGCTCTGGCGTCGGCGGTAACCGCACCCCCATCTACGACAGCGACGGCGGCCGCCTCGACGGTGATACCAGCTTCGATCGCGCGGTGGGGGCCTGGCAGTTCCTGCCCTCCAGCTGGGCCATCTACGGCCGCGACGGCAACGGTGACGGGGTCGCGGACCCGCACAACGTCTACGACAACGCCGCCGGCGCCGTGGTCCACCTCTGCGGCAACGGCGCCCGAGACCTCTCCGACCGTGAGCAGCTGCGGCAGGCGATCTACGGCTACAACCGGTCCTGGACCTACGTCGAGCGGGTCCTGGCCAACATCGACACGTTCGACCAGATCGGGGTCGCCGCCGGGGGAGCGGGGGCACCGGAAGCCAGCGGGCGCGCCGCGGTCGTCATCGCCGAGGCCCGCAAGTACACCGGTACGCCGTACCTGTGGGGTGGCACCACCCCCCGGGGCTTCGACTGCTCAGGGTTGACGTCATGGGCCTACCGCGCCGCCGGCGTCACCCTGCCCCGGGTCTCGCGCGACCAAGCCCGGGTCGGCACCTGGATCCCACGCTCAGCCGGGCTGGAAGCCGTCGCCCCCGGCGACCTGCTGTTCTTCGGCTCCAACCCCTCCGCAGGGCAGAACGGGGGCATCCACCACGTCGCGATCTACCTCGGCGGTGGCCAGATGATCAACGCCCCCCGCACCGGCACCTTCGTACGCGAGGAAGCCGTCTGGATCAGCTCCTACGCCGGCGCCGCTCACCTGCCGTGAGCAGCGGAAGGGAAAGAATGAAGACCAACGACACCAGCCAGCCACCCACCGCGCGTCCCGGCGGGTCTCGCGACGCGCGAGTGCAGCCATGCGACCCACATCTGATGACCGACCTCCGCGAGGACAGCGTGTCCGGCCTCGCCCACCCCGGACCACCCGAGCGCAGCCACGCTGGTGACGGCGAAATGGGTGCGGAAGTGAGCAACGATCGCAGGTACGACCACGCTGAGGCCTGCGCAGACGACGACAGCCCAGAGATCCGCGCCCTCTGCCCCGGTGACCTGGACGACGAGCCGCACGACGACGAAGGCGGCAGCGGTCACGAGCCCAGCGATGGCTCCACCGCAACGGAGGGTGGCAGCCTGCGGTACTGGTTGACCTGGGGCCTACCCATCGCGGCGCTGGCCCTGTTCGGTGCCTCCGTGCTGCTGCCGCACCTCCATCTCAGCAGCTGGCCTCAAGCTCGCACCGAGCACACGACCGCCGGCGCAGCACCAGTGCGACCGTTGAACGAGCGGCAAAGCACCGATGTGCCGCTCGAGGAGCAGACATCGACGACTGTCCCGGTCCCGCCCGCCGATGCAGGCGCCGAAGGAGATCCGCACGACGTCGGCCAGGATGCTCTTCCCGTGGGGCCGGTGGCAGTGCAGGTCCCGACGGCACAGACCTCCCCAGCACCGTCGTCGAGCCCCAGTCCACCCACCGACGTCCTCGCCGGGCCCGTCGCTGACAGCGATCTGCAGCGGCTGCTGACGCAGTCGATGCCCGAACGGCTCGGTGTGCGGGACCCCGAGGCAGCGACCTCGGTCGCGGCCGAGGTAACGGTCCAGGTCGCTTGGCGGGCGCTGAGCGAGGACCTCACCGCCGGAGGGTGGAACGAGGCCCACATGCAGGCCCATGAACTCCTCAGCGACGGCGCCGGTGACCGGCCTGGTCGACTACCTCCCGAGACGACGGTGATCATCATGTGGAGCGCCAGCAGTCCCTCGGGAGACCTCCAGGACCGGCAGATGTCAGCTGTGCGGATGGACACCACCGGCCCGACCTCGACCACCCGAGAGATCACCACGCTGTAGCCGCTCATGGCGGCCCCGCACCGGCGGTGCCAGCCGCAGCACCACTCACGGCTCCCTCACCAGGTCGCACGCCGCGCAGCCGCACACCACCACGCTCCAGGCAGCTGACCAGGGCGCCGCCGGAACCCGACGCCAGCGGGGGACCCCGCGACGTCGAAACCGGGAGGCGGTCTCGCTCGACATCTTCCTGCCGCCGTGTCACATCTGAGCCCCCAGGGAGCTATTGCCTGGTGAGAGGAACACCCTCTCCCAGCCAGGTCACTGATGGAGGATCCCCGGTGCCAACGATGCGGCCCCCGCATGGCAGTGCTGCACTGACGCTGGCCGGCGTGGAGAGCACCACCGTACCCAGCGCGGCGCCACGACTACCGCCGCAGCACAAGACCTGGCCCACCAGCTCTTACAGCTGTCTGGTGGGGGCGGTCGCAGCGCAGGGCGTCCTGCCTCTAGCCGGTGCTGCCGGCCTGGCGCCTTGGGCCGGTATGGGCGGTGCCGTGCTCGCGACGGCCGTGGCAGCCAGGGGAGTGCGCCAGGACCGACGTCAGGAAGTACGTGACCTGCTCGCCGAAGGTCTCTACCGCCTCATGGGACTGCCCGCCCCGGCACGCCGACGCGTCCGTTGCTGGCGCTGGCGAGGACTATTCGTGGGGCATCCCCACCGCCTCCGCCTCGATTACGCCCCCATCGTCGATGACGCGGACCCGATGTGGCTGCCCTCGATCCTCGACAAGATCGAGTCGCGGATGGGCGCCGCCTACCGCGTCATCGTCCACGACGTCGCCCGGTGCCGGCTCGTCCTGGGCTTGCAGAGCGGCGCAGGTGAGGAGGTGGAGCAGGAGGCCGTCGACGAAGTCGTCGAGCGAGCCGAACGCATCATCCGGCAACTGTTGGGCGATAACGCACAGATCGAGGCGACCTGGGCTGGCGCCGACCACCCCCTGGCCGTCGATGCCGCGGCCGAGGCCGCCGCAACGGGCCGTCAGGGCGATGGCGACGACGTCGTCACCCTACGCAGGCCGACTGCCACCTTTGCCGTGCAGCAGCACCTCATCGCCCTCGAGGTGGAGCACACCGCCGGCGCCAAAGTGGCTTCGCTGGTGATGCGCACCCGCATCCAGCGGACCGTCTCGACCATGCTGCCTGGGCGATGGCGGGCGCTGTGGGACCTGGAGAACGAGGTCGTTCGCTTCGAAGCTCGCCCCCGCATGCCCGACAACGTTGCGCACCCGGCCTTCACCCCACAGACGGTCGACCATCGAGCGTGGCGGCAGGTACGCATCCCGTGGGGGGTCGATGAAAACGGCGACATCCTCTACTGGCGGCCCGCCCTGGAACCCCACATGGTCGTCACCGGCACCACCGGCGGCGGTAAGACGGTGTTGCTGGACGGCATCATCCTGGAGATCTGCGCCAACGACTGGCCGTGCATCCTGATCGACGGCAAGGGCACCGAGTTCCTCGGCTTCGCCACCTGGCCCAACGTGCAGCTGGTGGCCACCGAGACCTGGGAGCACGTCGCAGTCCTGCACCACATCCGGCGCCTGGTTGAAGAACGACGCCAGATGGTCAAGCGTGGGCACAAGCAGGAAGCCGACTTCAGCCCCCTGTTCCTCATCATCGACGAGTACGCCGACATCCGCGATGAAGTCACCCGCTGGTACACCACAGTCAAGGGCAGGGGCGACCCCGCCAAGGCACCGATGCTGCTGATGCTGGCCTCGATTGCTCGCATCGCCCGCAGCTTCAAGATCCACATCGTCCTCGGCCTGCAGCGTCCAGACGTGGAGTTCCTCACCGGAGAGATGCGAGACAACATGCGTGCCCGTGTCGCCATGGGCAAGCTCTCCCCGGACGGGTCGAAGATGATGTTCGACTCCTACAGCGCCGGTGTCGCGGTACCGCAGATCGCCGGACGGTCCACCTGCATGGACGGGCACAACCGCATCCGTGAGGCGCAAGTCTGGTGGACGCCGGACCCACGACGAGTGGCACCGGACAACGCCTCTGACGTCGACATCCTGCGCGGTCTGCTACCCCAGCACAGTAGCCACGAACGCCTCGTCATCATCCCACCGCGGCAGAAGAGCACGGGGGAGGAGGTGGTGCAGCCCACCTACCAGGACTACGCCCACGCCGCCCTGGTCCCCGCGCGGGAGCGACGTGACCTGGAGGATCATGTCGTCGACTACCACCGTCGACTCTTCCTGCAAGCCGACCATCTGCGCGGTGAGCACGACCCGCAAGACTCGGCCGTGCTCATCGGACCCAGCACTGCCCACCACGCAGCAGAACCCGTCGACTCATCACCCGTCGCCGAAGCCTCGTGGCCCGACGACGGCATGCTCACCGTCACGACCCACGGTGGCGGCGACAGGGGTGACGCTGAAGATGGCGACCCTGGAGGAGATGACACCGAAGCGTCTGAGGGGGACACCGGTGCCGGCGACGCGAGTGGGCAGTGGGCTACGGCTCAACTGGATCCCGACGTCGTCGAGGAGATCGTGATCGCCGCGTCCGCGGTGCGAGAAGGAGACCTTGCTTTGTTGGAGGGTCCCGGATGGGTCCTCATTGACGCCGTGGAGGACGACCCCCTCGACCCCGACCAGTTGTATCGAGTCTTGTCCTGGCGTGCTCTGGACGACAGTGCCGCCGGCCTGCACAGCTGCGAGGGCGAGGAGCTCACCACCGTCCAGCGTGTCACCTCCGGCTTGGACGGCCCGTGATGACAGCGCCAGAGCCCACACCGTCCTCACAGCCCTGGAGGTCGCAGGACTTTCCCGGGCCCCCATCGGTGACCAGATCCTCGCCTGCGTCAAGACCAGGAGTGCAACCGTGAGCGGACTGCCCGCTACCAGGACCGGACCCAGTGACGGCCTGCAGGCCACACTGCTTGTCGTAGCGCTGACGGCGATCGTCGGCGTCACGGCGATGGGGAAAGCGCTGCTCACCTTCCTGATCGGTTCCGCCGTCCTGGCCCCAGGCAGTACCGACGTCCTGGTCGAGATCCCCAGGGCTGACGGTGCAGGACTGGACACTCCACGCTGCTGGATCGCCCTGGCCTTGGCGATGACCGCGATCGGCGTGGGCGTCAAGCACCAACACCACCGGCGACGCAGCGAAGGCGAGTGACGCGACCCACCAGGGCCACCAACCCCAAGGACGGCAACGCGCCGCTCACCGCATCGATGACCGGCTTCACACCGTGGACGACCTCGAAAGGACCGACCATGACCACCCCTGATCCGGTAGCACAGAGTGCGGCGGCGCACACCGCCCCACGTGTGGCCAGCACGACCCGTCCGCGCCCGATGCGAGTGCACTGGTCGATGCAGTCGGCCGCGCGAGAAGCGGGGCTCAAGCAGACCAACACCCGACGCACCAGCACGCGCCAGACCCGCAAGCTGGGCTGCGAGGACGACCCCGAGCTGTTCTTTAACAACGACACCGTCGCCCGGCGCGAAGCGCAACGCATCTGCTGGGACTGCCCGGTCCGGCGTCAGTGCCTGGAGGTGGCGCTGAGTACTGAGGTCAGCGCTCAGACCAGCAGTGCGGGCTACAGCAACGGCACCGTCGGCGGTGTCACAGCCTCGGTCCGCGAACGCCTGGTGCGAGCACGGCGCCTGCAACAGCGAGCGAGAAGCCCGAGGGCAGTCGCTGTTCGCGCCGCAGGCTCAACGGGGCGCTCAGCGCACCAGACCCGCGACGACCGCCCCACAGCGAAGAGGAAGTCGGCGAAGACCGTTTGACAGGACGGGCCTTAGCCCAGCAGCCAGCCTGAGCGACCCCACGGGCTACTTCGCTCCGTAGGCGCGGACCGACTGGACCCAACGGCTGGTCCTCTGACCACGGGCACCACCTCACCCTCAGGAAGGACAACATGCGCACATCACCGAAGAGGTCCACGGCGCAGCTGCCTCATGGCACGAACGGGCCAGACTGCCACCGGGAGGATGGCCTGGAGTCGACCGCCCCGTCAGCGGAGTCGAGAGTCCCGTCGCCGGCCCGCACGGTCTCGGCACCTGAGTGCGGCGCTGAGTTCGGCAGTGAGTCGGGTGGAGCCTGCGGCCAACACCGCCGCCCGGACCGCGACGCACCCGACCTGGTCCTTCCACGCCGGCCGCAGGCCGTGACGGCGGTGCTGACGCCACGTGTGCTCGTCGTGAGGGAAGCTGGAGCACCCACCGGTGGCTGTGATCCCCTCGACCGCCACCGGCGGGTGGAAGACCTCGATGCGCGCGAGCGCGAGGAACTGGGCGTCTGGCGCAACGTGGACGATCTGGACGTAGTCGTCAGTGACGTGGACTACCTGGCAGCGTGTCAGGACATCACTTACTGGAACGAGCAGGGTGTGGAACTGCACCCCGCTGACCGTGTGGCCGTGCCCTCCAGCGTCAGCGTCCGCGTCTCACCGCGATGAGGGGGTCTTGAAGCGCAGTCTCGCTGCCACTGTGAGCGTGCGTAGTGGCGGGCTGCTGCACGGAGGCCGGCTAGCCCGGCTTCACGCCGCGGTCGTAAGGGCTGGATCGTCTGGCCGCTAGCAGAGAGCACCTCTTGTCACGGCTCTCCGTCAGGGGGCCGGCACCGATTGTGCCGTCAGTGCCGCCTCGATGCCCGCAGCCTCTGCCTTGCTCCGCAACGCGTTGCGTTCGGCCGCGGACGTGGGGAGCTTCACTGAGGGCAGCCACCCCTGTAGGCGCATCCGTCCCACCGCGCCGTCGTCCCCGCCACCGTGGCTGGTGGTGGGCAGCGACCACCTGGGCACGCTGGTGGTGTAGATCGCGTCGCCGTTGATGGCCAGAAGTTCAGCGGGGTCGACTTGCAGGGCGCCGACCATGGTGCGTGGTGCGCCGGGACGCTGGGTCAGTGCCGCGGGGCACTCCAGAACCCGGGCCCGCCCCCGCGCCCAGACCTGTGCCGCCAGTTCGGGGCGATACAGCGCAGCGGCCTGGCCGGATGCTTGCCGGCTGGGGATGCGGTAGACGAAGGCCTCACCGTGGCGGACCACCGTGGAGGCGGCTTGCGCAGGAATGTCGCGTGCAGACCAGACGACCCGGGTCGTCTCGCGTCCGCGGGAGGCGAAGGCGCCGATGCCTTGGATGAGGATGCCGCGGACGGCGGCGACTGCGGACGCGCGGACCACCGGATCCAGGTCGTTGGCCTCCCCGGTGCCGTTGATGAGGCGTTCGCGGGCACGCTTGAGTCGGTCGGCCCACGTGTCCAGGAGCCGACCCTTGGTGAATTGCAGACCTTCGAGGACCTCGATGTCCCAGCCACCTTCGTAGGCGAGCTTGACCTCCACCCCGTCCGCCCATGTCTCACCGCTGGCGCCAGGGATGTTGGGGTAGTGCCACCCGGCGCTGACCTCCTCGTGCGCCACGGGCAGCACGCCGACGTGGTCCCACCACTCGGGGACCCGGAAGCGGACCCGGTAGCGGGCGCGGGCGTAGGGGTCGCCTTCCAGCAAGGTCTGACCCTGCGCGGCGGTGAGGCGGTGGACGGGCCCGCTGCCGAGCTCTCGACACAGCGAGGCGTACATGAACCGCCCATCCACGTAGGCGAAGCCGCCACGAGGGGTGTCGTCCAGGTTGACCAGCGGACGACACGCCCCGCATCCGCAGGCGGCCGGCCCGGTGGTGAGGTGCTCAATGCGGTGCTGCCCGGAGGTGTGGTGCAACAGCTCGGCGACATCGTCGGGCAACGGTTCAGGGTCAAGAGTGCGGGGCAGGGACCGGGCCCACAGCTGCGCACCGGTAGCGGCCGGCGACTTCAGCAGCTCCATGTTCTCCACCCCCTTCACCGCCTCGGTGGTAGCCACCCACGCCTGCCGGGCCTGGTCGGGATCTAGGCCTTCCACCGGGAACCATTCCGCAGCAGTGCGGACCTCGAGGTTGCGCCCGGTGATGTCGTGGGTGAAGCGACCGGTAGGCGGGGAGGACAGCCAATGTCCCGGTGACGTCCACGACGGGGTCTCAGCGATCAACCAGTGCGGCTGACCAGGCTGGGCGGTGGGAAGCTTACCGGTGAGCATGATGCGCTCGGCGGAAAGGTTGTGCGCCGTGTCCAGGAGGTCGACCAGCGTGGGGCGCTTGCGTCGTCCGGTGAGCTTCGGGGTGACGCGCGCGCCGGAATCGGTGACGCCGGTGCCGGTGGTGAAGTCCAGCCAGACGGTGGGGACGGGGCGGACAGTCCAGGGGACGGGGCGCATCGTGGGCTCCTGGTGGGACGCGAACAGTGGGTGGGGCGGTATCCAGTCCGGACTAGCCGGATCCGGGGTGCGGAGCGAGGGCGCTGGGCGAGCGTTGCTTGCTGGTCTTGGCGGCGCGCTCCTCATCGACTAGATCGCTGATCGTGCCCCGGGGCACATCCCGGGACATGTTCAGTTGAGCGAGTCGATGCTCGGCCCGACGTCGCGCATTCCGGGGCGTGAGCACGATGCCCTCTTGCGCTTTCAGGCCGATGAGGACGAGCTCGACGAGCTGCTCTTGCACGTCGACTTCGCGGCGGAATCGGTCTCGGCGCAGCGAGAAGTCCTGGTCGCTGTCCGTGATCTGACGCGGCGCGAAGTCCTTACCCATGGCTCGTATCTTTCGGAGTGCTTTCAGAGATTTCGCGGCGAGCAGCGGCGTGCGGTACGCCGCCGCCTGTGCCCAGTCCTCTTCGGTGATGTCGTGGTGCTGCTCGCCAGTCGTTGAGGTGCTGGTGGCCATCCACCACAGGTGGTCGCCGAGGTCATTGACGAAGGACGTAGCGTCTTGTGCGTTGAGGTGGGCCGCCGCCGCCAGCACGGCTTCCGGTGCCGCACGGTGAGGGAAGGACAGGCTCATCGGATCCTCCTCGGAGGGGCTGGCGACCGGGGCAAGCGGGGCGTCCGGGGTAGTGATGGTGGGGCCGACGGAGGTGCGGACCCGGATCGAAGCGGCCAGCGACTGCCGCGTCCCCGCATCGAGCTGACAGCACCCTGAAGGTCCTGCGCTGCGCCTGCACCCGTCGATAACCAGCAACCAACGAGCGACGACACGCACCTCCGCCAGCCCCACCATCACCGGCGCCGATCCTAGACGTCGCCTCAGCGGAGTCGGGCTGCGGCCCAGTCGACTGTGCCGGCACGAAAGGCAGGGCTTGAGGGCATCGTTCAGTGACAACCTCGAACCGCCCTCGGCAATGAGGCCGCTGACGTCTGCGGCAGGCGGCGCCGGACGCTCGCGTCAGCACCGCAGCCGATTGCCCCGTCGACGGAAGGCACAAGACAGTCAGCGAAGCCGTAGCGCCCGGCTCAACATCCATCACGATCCCCAGGCGGGCCGGGCTTGATGTGCCCTTTCGGCGCCGACGGGCCGGCACCGGGAAGCTGAGCACCCGTGAAGGGCTCCTCCAGGGCGGGGTTGAAAGGGGCCGTCGACTCGACCGTTCCGCGGTGCGGACGTCCTTGGATGACACCCACAGCACGCGTGAGCAAGACGACGGACAGCGCATGCCGGTGAGGAGGTCCTCGCGTCGCCGGCGATCCCCGACGATCATGCGCCGTCCTTCCGGGGGTACAACGGCCGGTTGCCGTGGTGGGGACGGTGGCTGCGGAAGCCTGGGTTGAGCAGCTGCCAGACGCGCGGCTCGGACATGCCCGCAGCCCGGGCGAGCATCGGCTGGGTGATGCCGTGCGGATTGAGGACCGAGGCGCTGTACAAGCTGCGAACAAGGTCGTCGCGGACCTCACGGATCGCGAGCGCCCACTCCTCTGCCTCGACGTGAGCACGGGCCAGTTCAGGGAGCTGCTCGAGGGCGTCGGGGACCGCGGGGATCCCGAGCTCGCGGGCGCGGTCGGCGACCTGCTCAGGGGTGGCTGTGCGCAGGAAGGGGCTGGACTGGCTCTTCAACGCTCGCCGCCGCAGCTGCAGCCAGTTCTGGTCATTGGTGGCCAGGACTTTGTGCAGACCAGGCGTGCCGGAGTAGAAGGACGCGGACAGGGCAGCGGCGTAGGCGGCTTGGCGCGCGGACTTCGCCTGGGCGCTGGCTTCGGTCGCAACCTGGCCCACGCGTTCAAGCCGCTCCAGACCATCGATGTCACGCAACTCGTCGAGGAGGTGCTGCAGGCGCTGATGCGCCTGCTCGCGCAGCTGGTCACGGTCGGGAGTCGGCAAGCTGGCTCTGGGCAAGGCAAAGCTCCGGATCGCCGGGGACGGAGGTCGTTCAAGGGTGATGAACATGTGCTTGTCCTCTTCTGGTTGGCAGCGCAGGCGTCGTTGTCGCTGTCAACGACGCGGAAAAAAACTAGCACACTAGATCAAGAGCTTGAATGTGACCAGCGGTGACCTCCGGGGGGTCTAGTGAGTGTGGCCACCAGAAGGGCTCAAGGGCAGGCGCCCAGCTACCGATGATCGAGGCGGAAGTAGGCGTCACCGGGGCCGCCTGCCTCCCCCCGCACCCGCAGAAGGGCCCTGGATGATCGCCACCGACTGGCGTGAGCACGCCGTCTGTCGTGACTGGGTCGAAGTCTTCGACCAGACCTTCGAGGTCACCCGCCGCGCCAAGACCGGTCCCGTCGCCACGGCCAGCCAGATCTGCGCGGCCTGCCCCGTCCGGCGGGCCTGCCTCACCGACGCTCTGGATAGCGAAGCCGGCGCCGGGGCCCGGCACGGCATCCGTGGCGGCCTCCTGCCCGCCGAGCGGTCACGGCTGGCGGATCGCAGCGCGGGATGACCACACCACCCAGCTTCGGCTGACGGCCCCGCGCGACATGGTGCCCACTGCTGTGGACGTGGACGTGGACGTGGGCATGGGTGAAGTCGTCGTGGAGGACACCGACACAGTGCCCGCCGCGGGGCTGGCGCCCATGTACTGGCGCGCGCTCGCAGCCGTCGTGTGGGTGCTCGCCGCAGCCGCGGACTACGCCGAGCGCATCCCCACTGACCACACCATGGAAATGCTGGTCTGCGAGGCCGCCGCCGGTGCCTGGACCCGGCGCAAGCGTTCGGCCTGGCCCTGCGCCCGCGAATGGCTCGAGCACGGCTGCGGTGGCCGGCAGTCCAACGGCTGGCGGCCGCGGACACCGCGGTGAGGCCACCACCGTTCGCAGGGTCATCGACGTCGCAGAAGGCCCGGCAGTGGCGCACGTGCATGGCGGCCAGGCGTCGACACGCGCCGTGGAGTGGCGAGGAGGACCGACTGCTCCTGGCGTGCAAGACCCCGGACGACCTCGAGGCGTTCGCCCTGCGCTGGGGGAGGACCTTCGCGGCGTGTGAGCAACGCCGCCACCACCCGACGGACCTCCTCTGACCGCCCTTCGAGGTAGCTGAGCCCGAGGATCGCTCAGGAGCCAGCGAGGGTGGGGTTCCGTGCGAATCGCGACGGGTGAGGTCGGCACCGACGCATGCGACGTGGGCTTCGACGTTGCAGGTTGTCCGCCAGAACTGGGGGTAGGGGTGCCTCGACCGCTGCAGCGTGATCAGCTGGGCGTATCCGCTGAGCGGATGGTCCCCTCAGGCGGTCTCCACCGCCCCTGCCGGTGTACCCGTTGAACGGATGACGCCTCAGCGCTGGCCGCCCTCGCACGTGGCCCCTTCCCGGCCCGCGTGTCAGCTACGGACCGCGTGTCAGCGATGTGCCACGTGTGTCGACTTTCACCGTGGAGGCGCAGGAGGCTGGCGTCGCTGCTCGCCCACCAGGCTGCCTGCGGCCTGCATGCGATGGTGGCCCGGTGAACGGGGCCCTTCCCTCCGCTGTCGCTGACCTCGCCCAGTGGTCGGACTTCGAGCCGTTCACCGCCGAGACCGTCAGCACAACGCCAACGACTGCCGGCGTCTACCTCTTCAAGCAGCGCTCCTCACTGGTCTACGTCGGGCGAGCCGGAGAACGTAGCGGGAAAGGCCTCCGGGGACGACTCACCGTGTACGTCTCTGGCCGGGCACCACACAGTGGGCTCGGCAACCTTGCACTGGAGCGAGCACTCAACGATGCGGACTGGCTCCATCGACGCATGGCGGAGCTGGAGACCGGTGAGCGATGCTCAGTCCAGAGTTGGAGCGCCCTTGCCGTCCAACACGCCCGTCTAGACGTCAGCTGGTCGTCAACGCTGACCCCGGACGACGCAGTAGCCCTCGAGCGCGCGGTGCTCGATGCACTACGAGGCGAAGGACTATGGAACCGGCTTCGCTGACTTCAGCCGGTGCGTGGTCGGAAAAAGTCAGCCTGTCAGTCCGCTGCCAGTCATCCGCTACGAGTGGTGTCGAACGATCGCTCATGCACGACGAACCGGCCATCAACCTGGCAAGAGTCAGCACTCGAACCCGCGGTCACGAGACGGAGAGCTGTACGGACGGGCCACCCGCTGTCGCGCAGTCTCGCCGTGACCTTGGTCTGCGCCACGAAGGACGGCGCATGCCGCCTGCGCGCACGCTTCCGCCCCTCCTGCAGGCGGTGGCGCTCAGGCGGCTTCGCTGGGGCGACGGCAGATGAGTGGTGGGTCGGCGCCTTCCCCGCACCGACCCACCGAGAGGTGAAGCTACCAGAGGCTCGAACGTCTGTTCGATATGGTCGGGTAACGCGGGAGGTCGATGCGGGGTAAGCCGGGGCGGCAACCCGATGTGGAAGGACGACGAGATCAACGCGGCGCCCCTGCACAGGCACGGTACGCAGGGTGGCGGCTTCGTGTGCCGCGCGCTGCAGGGTGGTGAGGTGCCGAAACGCCTGGTGTGAGAGCTGACGTCTGCGTCGTTCAGACGGTGGTTGCGGCGCGGTACTGCTCCAGGATGCGGGCGCCGATGGGGCCGCGCGGTCCGATGTGGATCCCGTTGTCTGCGGCCCAGGCACGCACAGCGCGAGCGTCCACCGCGGTCGGCTTCGCGCTGGTCTTGCGCGGGGTCCTCTTCTTCGTGACCGTTTGCGCGGCGGTCACGGTTGCCGCGGACTCCGGCTCGGACAGGTCATCGTTGGGCGTGACAGCGTCGGTCGCACCAGCGGTGGATGCCTCGGTGGCGGCTGCGGCCGTTGCGGTGGGAGCGGACTCCTTGCTGGAGGTGGACTCCGCATCAGGGGCGGAGTCCGCATCAGGGGTGGCCTCTGCGACGGGGGAGCTCTCCGCAACCGGCTGAGTCGCGCTCACCGCATCGGCGGTCCTCTTGCTGGCGTTCGCCTTCTTCGTGGTGCGCTTGGGCGCGGGGGCAGCCTTGCTGGCTGCAGCCTTCTTGGCCGAGGTCGAGGCGGCAGATGTCGTTGCGGTCGTGGTGGGTCGTGCGCCGGTGAGGGCGGCGGGCAGGTCGTCCCAGCTCACGCTGGTGGCGGCCTTCGCGGTGGCGGGGTCCCAGGTCACGCCCTTGGCGTTGACCGTGAAGGTGCCGATTCGGCGACCATTACGCTTCACCGGCAGGTCAAGGGTCACCGACCCCATGGGGAGTTCAGTGTTGACCTTCAGGGCGAGGTTGTGTTGGGCCATGGGGATCTTCTCCTGCGGGTGGTGATGGGGGGTGTGAAACCCTATGAAAGCACGAACTACGGCTGAGGGTTAAGGCGACAAGCGCTTCATCGCTGTCAGCGCAGACCTTGGTGTACTCGAAGGACTCGCTGCACGGCTGCAGGTTGCTTGGTGGTAGTCGCGGTCGTCCTGGGAACCGTAAGTACGAAACAGCGGTCAGAACCAGAACCGCTCAGGCCCAGAGCTGCTCTGGCCGCGGACTTGCCGGGGCTGTAGGCCGCCCGACGTCCCCTCCTCAGGGCGGTCCTTGCCCACCTCATCGTCTCCTCAGCAGGGGCCCGTGGTGTGGGGAGACGATGCAGCAGTGCAGCGACCGGGGTCAGCCCCGGTAGGTGACTGATCGAGAAGGCCGCATCGGCGCTCTCCCAGCGCGCAAGAGACGGGGGCTCGTGCACGTCCGTGCGCGGACTTCGTTGAAGCGCTGTGGGGAGAGCGGAAGCTGAGGTCAGCGGTAAGGAGTGCTGCTCAGAGCCGTTACCAGCCGAGTTGGGCGGTGACCTCGGTGATGTTCACGCCCAGGACGGCGCTTCGCTGAACCAGGACCCCATCCTCGGCGCTGGGGACGTCCGCGGGAGCGGGGGTGTGAATGCTCAACCGCTGGCGGGTGGGGTCCAACAGCCACACTTCGTGGACACCGTGAGCGAGGTAGAAGGGGACCTTGGCGTAGCTGGCGTCGTCGGGGGACAAGATCTCCACCACGACCGAGGCGCTGGGCACGTACAGACCCAGCTGGTCTTCCTCGGTGACGGGGATGAAGCCGAGGTCGGGGACACGGAAGTCGCCGTCGACCCCGAGGTTGAACTCCGTCAACGCGATCAGCCCTGCGGCGCTTGCGGCGCAGTCCAGGCCGATGATGAGGCGGGCGGCGAGGCGGCCGTGGCTGGCGTGAGCGTGGGGAGTCACGTGGTAGATGCCGTTCCACATCTCGTCGCGCTTGTTCAAGCCCAGGGCGCGCCGGCGTTGCAGCCAGTCGTCCAGGACACCGCCGTGGGCGACGATCGTGGTCGCGCTCATGTCCCTCATCGTCTCAGCTCCCGCCTCGGCTGACGAGTGGGCGTGCGCAGTCCGACCCCACCAGGACGGCCGTGGCGAGCAGCGCTAGGCGTCGCCGCCGGCGTGGACCAGGGCTCCATCGCCCTCGCGAGCGCCGGGCAGGCAGGGCCGCACCAGCGCTGGCGGGCTAAGACGTGCAGTGCAGGAGTACCGCGCGTGATGGCGCTGGTGGGTGCCTGCTCCTGGGTGGCACCGGCAGGGAGTCCGTCGGCGCGTTGCAGCCCCCTAGGAGACGAGGTCATGTTGTGACCGCATGAGCGGGCACCGGCTGCGGGGTTGACGTCCGGTCCCTTCGCCTAGCGCCTGGAGGGGCCGAAGGTGGCGGCGTCTTCGTGAGTGGTGAGAGGGGTTGGGGCCGGCTTGGGCTCACGGCGGCAGCGGCCTGACGTGGTGGGGTCGTCGTCATCTGGCGAGATCGTGAAAGCTGCGGTGGGGGCAGTGGGTGGGTCCTATCGTCGGAGGTGCCGCAGTCGCGGCACTCCCGTGCCCCCCGTGTGGAGGTCCTCATGCGCTGTCGCGCGCTCTTGGCGATCGTGGCTGCTTCGGCAGCCATGGTCGTCGTCTCTGCTCCGCATCCTGCACTGGCTTCGGTTGCGGCCAGCGCCGCGCCAGCAGCAGCGTCGGGGGCACCGGTGGCGGCAACAGCGGCGGCGGTGGCAGCGGCGGCGGTGGCAGCGGCACCGGTGGCGGTGGACCGGTTGGCCGGCGCCGACCGCTACGAGACCGCGGCGCGCATCGCGTTGGACACCGCCGGTGACGGCGGCGTCAGCGCAGGCTCGGGCATCGTGGTGCTGGCCTCAGGGACCTCGTTCCCCGACGCGCTGGCCGCAGCGCCGTTGGTCGGACGTGTCAGCGGTGCCTCGGTGCTGCTGACCCGGGGTAGCGCCACACCGGAGCCCGTAGTGGTCGACGCGATCCGACGACTCGGCGCACGCGAGGTCGTGGCCGTGGGCGGGGCGGACCGGGTGTCCGGTGAGGAGCTCGACGCCATCACCGCAGCGACCGGTGCCTCGTGGCGGCGCGTGGCGGGGGCGAACCGGGAGGCCACCGCGGCAGCGGTCCTCGCCGAGCAGGGGTCCGCGGCGGCGGTGCAAGGGGTGAAGACGGCGTTCCTGGCCACCGGGTCCACGTTCCCCGACGCGTTGGCCGCCGGCTCCCCTGCAGCCAGCCAGGGCACCCCAATTCTGCTGGCCACCCGTGACCGGGTCTCACCGGACACGCTGGCCGCACTGCGCAGCAGCGGTACGCAGCGGGTCGTCCTGCTCGGGGGGCAGGACACGCTCAGCCCGGCGGTGCAGTCGACGCTGACAGCAGCCGGGTACGACGTGCAGCGGTTGGCGGGCCGGGACCGCTACGAGACGGCAGCGGCCATCGCGGACTGGGCCATCACCAACGGTGTCCTGGCCCGTCAGCAGGTCGCGTTGGCTCGAGGTGACGTACGCGGCGGGGGAGCCGACGCGCTGGCCATGGGACGCGCAGCCGCAGCCCGGCGAGCGCCGCTGCTGCTCACCGCTGGAGGTGACGGGCCGGGGCTGGCGACCGCCGTGTGGATGCAGCGCAACGGCGTCGCGCTCACCAGGATCGCCGTGGCCGGTGATGAGGGCAGCGTCACGACCGCAGCCGTCCGGTTGCTCACCCGGCGCGCGCAGGACGGGCCCGTGCGAGCCACCTGCCCTGAGGGGTGTCGTGTCGTGGACTGGCGGCCCTCCGATGACCCTGGCTCCACCGCGCGGGTGGCCACCGCCGCGGCGGCACAAAGCGCCATAGCGCTGTCGGTGGGCAGTAGGCAGGTGGTGTGGGCACGCCAGGACGGCACGGTATGGGGTTACGGCAGCATGGCCACGGACGGGCCCGCAGTCTGGACCTACGCCAACGACCCTCGGCAGATCGTCGGTCTGCGCGACATCGTCGCCGTCGCGGCCGACCCGCTGAGCGGCCTGGCGCTGGATGCCCAGGGGCGGCTGTGGCAGTGGAACTGGTGGTACCCGGAGTCGCCGGATCCTCGGCGGTGGTCGCCGCCGCAGAGCAGTTACACCACCGCAGCGGTCCACGTCGCTGATGACGTCGTGTCGTTGTCCAACCGCGCGGCTGTCCTGGCTGACGGCACGGTCATCGAGTGGCGCTCCCACGTCCAGGCGGTCGCGAACGTCACTGCGGCCACCACCGTCATCGACGACGTGCACCGGCTCGCGGCACCGGCGGGAATGGTCGCCGTCTCGGCGCGAGGTGATGCCTCCGTCGATCCGCCCGAGGGCAACGACAACCTGCTCATGGACATCGACGGGCGAGTGTGGACGTGGGCCAAGAGCAGGTCGTGGGATCCCGGCACCGTCGATGCGACCCCGGTCAACCTTCCCGCCGCGGCGGCCATCGCCACCGGCGCTTACACCCAGTTCGTGTTGCTGAAAAACGGGACGGTCGCCAGTTGGGGCTTGGACGTGGGCTGGATCGGCCGACCCCCGGCAGCGGGAATCACCATCCCTTCGGTCATCCCCGGGCTCAGCGAGATCGTGAGCATCGACGCCGGAGGAAGTGGTGGCTACGCCCGGACGGCCGAGGGTGCACTCTACGAATGGGGTGACACCGCCACGGACGCCTGGAACGGCTTCGAGCAACCACCCGTGGCGCGCTGGTCTCGGACACCCCACCTCGTCCGCTTCCCGGCTGAGGACGCCGCCCCCGTCTCCACCGCGACAGGACTGCGCTACACCGCAGCCCTGTTCCGCTGACAGCCTCGCCCGCAGCATCTGCAGGCCCCGCACGCACAGCCGTCCCACCCTGGGCGCGCCACGACGTCCCCGCACGACCACGTGCCTCGCCGCGCAGCAGCGAGTGCAGCACCCGCGACCTGATCGCCGTCACCGCCGCGAGCCGCACGGGTCACGGGGGAACACTGGTGGGTGAGCGTGCACCCGCAGCCAGGAGCGAACACGACCCTGGCGACCGCGGGCCTGCGCATCGAGCTGTCCTGGGTGCACACCGCCACCGCCGACGCGGACGCGTCCGCACGGCTGTGCACCGCTCGGCGGGTGCGCAGCGACGCGGACTTCGTCTTCGACAACCAGCCCAGCGACCCGCCGGTGCGCTCGGGTGCGCCGGCAAGGACAGCGACCCCCTACCGGGCGGCGCTGTCACCGATGTCCTCGGCGTCGACACGGCGGGCTTGGACGCTGAGGCGGACCTGGTGGACGTCGCCGTCAGCCTCGACACGGCCACTGCTCACTCCCGCCTTGAGCCCCAAGCTCCGCCGTCACCGCTTCGCGGTGACGGCGGACGTTCTTCAGTGGACCCCCGTTTGCCAAGGCGGTTACGTCTGCAAGTCGCAGCCCGGTCGCACCACTGGTACGTAGTGGCCTTGAAGGCGACCTAGGCAGTGGCTGTATGAGTCGTGCAATGACCGACTGGTGTGACGCGCCATAAGCTCAAAGAAGACTTGCGGCACGAACGATATGTCATGATGTGAGTATGGCTCAAAAGACGCAGGTTGTGCTGACCGATGACATCGACGGGTCGGAAGCAACGCAGACCCTCACCTTCGCTTTCCAAGGCGTCTCATATGAGATCGACTTGAACGAGGACCATGCAAAGGCTTTGGAGGAGTCCTTTCACGACTGGATCAACTCAGCCCGGAAGGTGACCGGCTCCCGGGGGGCTAAGCCCCGCCGAAGCGGTGTGAGCGCTAGCGCTCCTGGTGGTGGCCGCGACCTGAACGAGGTCCGTGCGTGGCTGCGTTCCAACGGCCACGAGGTCGCCGACCGTGGTCGTGTCTCGCAGACGCTGCTGGAGGAGTACGACAAGGCGCACTGACCCGCCGCACTGCCCACGGGTGGGGGACGGTGCACCTTCATTCACGGGGCGCCGTGGCCGCCGGCCATCGGGCCGCTCCACGCGCAGGTACGCCCGGGTGAGCGGGGCTCACAGCCCCAGCAGGGTGGCGGCGTTGTCGGTCCAGGCCTGCTGCACGCGGACGTACGTGCCCAGGGTCGCCAGGGAGCGGTGGCGTGTCTGGTGGGCGATGGCCCGGTCGGAGGCGCCGCGTAGGTGGGCGTAGGTGATGAAGCCCGCGCGCAGGCTGTGCGCGGAGTAGGTGCTGGCGTCCAGGCCTGCGCGGGTGATCGCGGCCTGGACGAGGGTGTTGATGGACTCCGGATGCGAAGCCTTGTCGGTGGCGCGGTTGTTCTTGCCCACTCCGCGGAAGACGGGCCCCTCGATGACACCGGCCAGTGACATCACCGCTGCAGGGCGGTGACCGGGCACCGGTCGGGGTTGGTGGCCCGGGGTAGGACGACCAGCTCGGTGCTTTCCCGGTCTGGTTGGTCTTCGAACGTGGCAAGGTCAGGACCAGACCGTTGGCGTGCTCCTCGACGTCCTCGACCTGCAGCGCCGCGAGCTCACTGCGGCGCAGGGCGGCGACGAAGCCCACCAGCAGCAGGGCGCGGTCGCGGGTCCCGGCCAGGTCGGGTTGGGTTGGGCGACGCGACCCTTGGTCTTCCACACCTTCGTGGGTGGGCAAGCCTCGACGACGTCGAAGAGTTCCGGCGGCATGAGCGGGGCGGACTGCTCCGGGGGTGCGCCATGGGTGCGGCGGACGCCCTCCCAGACGGCCACGACGCGGGCGTTGCGGGTGGGGTCGGGCAGGTTGCGCAGCTGGTGGGCGAACTTCAGCGCCGACATGCGCCGGCTCATGGTTCCGACCTTCGCGCCGGCGTGGGCGAGGTCGGTGAGGTAGCCGGTGACCGTCGCCGGTGCCGCCGGCAGCGGCGGCACACCGCGCCCGGTGCACCAGGCGGTGAACTCGCGCCAGTCCGAGCGGTACCCGCGCATGGTGTTCGCGGCGCGTGCCGCGTCGACGTAACCGGCTTCGACGTCGGTGAGGGGGACGTCCTCGAGCAGCTGCACCGCGTCGGTGTCCGACGCCACGGTGGAGCTGCGAGCAGGCTGGCGTGGGGGAGAGGAGTCCCGCAGCGGCTGCTCGTTCACACCGCCCACCCTGCCAGGTGACCATCACCCCCCTGAGTTAGCGACTTGCAGGCGGTCGCGTCCTGCAGGCCGCGGCCGGGGCGGCACACGGTGTCGTACACGGTCCCGCCATGGGCCGGCAGCCTCTGGCTTGGGCGCGCACCACGCACGGCGTGGACCCGGCGAGAGCGTTCACGCCGAGGCACGGGGCGGCCGACGGTGAGCGTGGCTCCAGCGGGCCGGGTTCGTTGCCCTTATCCCGTGCGCTGGCATGACGGCGATAGCTGCGCCCACGTCTCGCTATCGACCTTGGTCTCAACCGGTCAGCGCATCACCGCAGGTAGACGACGATGCAGTGGTGGAGGTCAGGATGGATGTCGGCGCGGGGGGCTTGACCCTCGAGCAGCAGGACCAGCTGTGGGACATGTGGCGGGGCGCGGAGTCGATCCGCGAGATCGAGCGGTCCTTGGGGGTGACTTCGCCGCGAATCCGGCGGTTCTTGCGTCAGACGGGCGGCATCCGGCCGCAGCCGCGGCGGCGCCGAGACGGCCACCTCAGCGCTGGAGAACGCGAAGAGATCTCCCGGGGGCTCGCAGCCGGCTCGTCTGGGCGGGAGATTGCGGCTCATTTGGGTCGCTCCCCATCAACGGTAGCCCGAGAGATCACCCGCAACGGCGGCCGTGAGGCCTACCGAGCCATGGAGGCCGACGCCGCCGCCTTCGACCGGGCCGCCCGTCCGAAGCCGGGGAAGTTGGCCACTAACCCCGTGCTGGGTGAGCAGGTCGCAGCACTGCTCACCCAGGACTGGTCACCTCAGCAGATCGCCGCGACGCTGCTCCTGCAGCACCCGGATGAGCCCAGGGCACGGGTCTCACACGAGACGATCTACCGCGACCTCTACACCCCCTCACGGCAGGTGTTCGCCGCGGACACCTTCCACCAGCTGCGCAGCGGGCGCCCGGTCCGGCGTCCCCGCGGCAAGACCCCCTCACACGGGCGAGGTCGGATCAAGAACATGGTCTCGGTCCACGCCCGCCCAGCGGAGGCCGATGCCCGCGAGGTCGCCGGGCACTGGGAGGGTGATCTTGTGTTCGGGGCGCGGCCCTCGGCGGTGGCGACGCTGGTGGACCGCGCCACCCGCTACACGATCGTGGTTGCCCTCCCCGATGACTACAAGGCCGACACGGTCGCTGCCGCCATCGTCGAGCGGATGGGCATGCTGCCAGCACATCTGCGCAGGTCACTAACCTGGGACCGCGGCCGAGAGATGGCCAGCCACGCCACCATCACCGCGGCACTGTCGATGCCGGTGTTCTTCTGCGACCCCCACCACCCCTGGCAGCGCGGCACGAACGAGAACACGAACCGGCTGCTGCGCCAGTACCTGCACAAGCAGGCCGACCTGTCCGCGCTCACCCAACAAGACGTGGACCTGATCGCCGCGAAGCTCAACCACCGGCCCCGCCGGGTCCTGGGCTGGGCCACCCCGGTCACAGCATTCGGGCCGGTCGAGACGAATCGCCGGCAGGCGGGGTAGCCGCAGACGTCGCTGATGGTGACCATGGACCGCATGGCCGGCGGCGGACTTCCTGACCTCGACGTCGCCCGCGTGCAGCGCTGGTGCACCGCTCAGGTCCCCCAACGCCTGCGCAGAGAGATCCGCGTCGAGTGCGCCGTCGCAGCACGCCACCTGACGATCTATGAGTCCCGACCGCCCTGGCACGAAGACGCCGGCCCCGCCTGGACCCAGTTCCCGGTCGCACGCCTGCACTACACCCAGACCACCGGCCTCTGGGCCTTGTACTGGCGCGACCGCAACCTGCGGTTTCACCGCTATCAACCCTTGGCCCCCAGCCCCCGCGTCCAAGACCTCCTTGACCACCTCGACACCCACGCCGACCCCATCTTCTGGGGATAGGTAGATGCCACCTCGCACGCGCCTCGGGCCTGGGTACTACCGTCAGCCAGCTGATGCGTTGACCGGTTGAGACCAAGACCGGTTGCGAGACGCCGTAGGGGAGTGGCCTCAGCGTGTGATCTGCAGCGGTAAGCAGCGTCTTGCTGGCGGCGTCACATCGCGGGGCCGACTGCGGACTGAGTGCAGGATGACCGTGATGTCGAAAGGCATGCTGCGGGCGCCGGCTCGCAGTCTGAGCGTGCACACCACCGCGGTACTCCTGCGAGCGTCGAGAGTGATTCGTAGGGTCGCGGCGTAGCGTACCTGACCAACCCCCGAGCCAGTGTCACTGCCTCGCTGCGAGCCGCTGCCGCGGAGCCGGGTTGGGACGAACACTCCGTCTACGCCAGCGCCGCCGACCGCGACGACGAAGCCTTCGCCGCCTGGGTCGAGGAGCTCATCGACGACGCCCGGGCCGGCTCACCCCGCCCCGGCGGCTTCGTGTTCTCCACCAACCTGTGGTGGGTGGAGGGCGAGTACCTGGGCCGGGTGCAGATCCGCCACCACCTGACCCCGTTCCTGCGCGAGTTGGCGGGCACACCGGCTACTACGTCGTTCCGCGGGAGCGGCGGCGGGGGCATGCCACCGCCATCCTCGCCGCGGCGCTGCCGGCGGTGGCGGCGCTGGGCATCGAGTGCGCGCTGGTCACCTGCGACGCGGGCAACACTGCGTCGCGCAGAACGATCGAAGCCAACGGGGGCCTGTTCCAGGACCAGCGGGGGCCGAAGCTGCGCTACTGGGTACCCACAGGTCCCGCGCTCGCCTGACCGCACCTGGCCCAGCACTGCGGGGACCACTCAGGTGCCCTCAGCTGAGGCCTCCTAGCTCGTGGGAAGAGCGCGCGGAGAGCGGCATGAGCAAGCGGTGGTCCCGTCCTCGTGTGGATTGGATGGCTGGTGGCCGGCCGCTTCCTCAGCTCGGCGGGCCCCACGCTGCGCGTGCACCACGACGTCGATACGGAGTTCGACCGGCCACGCCTGAGCACACACCGATGCACGCCCCCTCAGGAGGCCGCGTACCCATCACGGTTACCCCATGCCGGCCGAGACGTAGCTGACCACCGTCGTCTCGACCACCCCGAGGACCTCCGGGTTTCGCCAGGTCTGGGGCCCCGTGGTGACCGAGCGGCGAAGCGGGGAGCCGACGACGGGGTCCGGCTCCCACGCCCTCACCGCTTCAAGGGAGACAGGTTGGCTTCGGTGCGGAGCGACTGCCGGTGGTGGCGGATCGAGTCCACGAACACCCCGAGGCAGCACGCCAGCATCCCCGCCGCCAGCACGGCCCCCAAGGTGTCGCCGTCGTGAAGGTGAAGCACCAGCTGCGCGACGGCCAGCACCGCCAGGACGGCCCAGGCAGCGAGTCTGAGCGGGGAGCGAGACCGGCTTGCGAGGAAGTCCACGCCGTGACTATGTCACTCGTGGCCGGGCGTGTCAGTCGCTCCGCGATCTCGCGGCGCCCCGAGCGAGGGGTCGGGGTACTTCAGACCCATCACGTCGTAGGAGCGCGGGTCTGGCCGTCAGCGTGCGACCAGCGGCATGAGCGCGCCTTCCGCGCGACCAGCGGCATGAGCGGACAGCAGGTGCTAGCTGCGGCGCGGTCAGTCCTGGGGGAGTTGGTAGGCGGCACGGCGCTGCTGGCCCCAGAACGTGGCGGTCTCACAGACCCAGTCCTCTAGGCGGTCGGCGAGAAAGGCGGCGATCTCCGCCTCGGAGTCAAGAGGGTCCATCTCATCCGGCTCCGGCTGCCACCAGGGGGAGGGCAGCCAGCTTTCATACCGCTCGCCGGTCACGTCGAGGCGGACCCACACGTCGCCTTCGCGCCCGTCGATGCCCCAGTGCACGCTGCAGCGCTTGATCTCGGCGGGGGTGAACATGGCAGTGACCACCGGCTCGACCACTCGTCGGCGCAGCCGCAGCAGCCGCTCGTCATCGGCGTCGGTGACCAGCCCCGGTGCTGGCCAGCGTGATGGGGACGCGTGGTAGCCGTCGCGGGCGACGCTGGCCCGGAAGGCTGGTGTGTCGGCATCAGACGGGTCGCGGCCGGACGCAGGAGCGCTCACCCACCCAGCATGAGGGCGAAGCGTCAGCGACGACCATCCGCTCCTCGACGTGTGCGTGCGTCGCGCCGACTGGTCCCCGCAAGGGGGCCAGTCGGCGCACCTCCTCAGCCCTCGGAGCCGTCGCCCCGCAGGCGCCGGCTGGCTTCGTGCCGGTCACGGCGGCGGTCGGCTCGACGCTGGTGGTTCCACTCACCGGCGCCGTTGTCGGTGCGGACTGCGCCGAAGGCAGCGGTAACGACCCAACGGCATCCGCGGGTGGCCTGCGGGTCGGTGCCGGCGGCGGTGATCTCAGGGGGCAGCGTGTAGGCACCGAAGCGGTGGTCGTGCAGGGGCTCGACCGTAGCCATCGGCTGGTCGGCCAGTCGCACCCACCGGGGTCGGGTGTTGTCGGACTTGCTCATCGCGGGCACCTCTCGGCTCCAGGAGGCCCCTCGGGTGGGGCCGTCCCTAGATCGGGTACACGTGACCTCCTCCTGCTCGTCCGCTCCTCAGCTGCTCTGCCGCAGACTACGACGGCCCGGGCCGTGGGTGAACGATCGAGGGATCGACCTCCGAGGCGCAGGTCGTCGGCCACCGTGACCTTCCGGCCATTGGCTGACCGTGAAGTCAGCCCATGAGCTGCAAGCGCGACCTCGAGGGCGAGTCGGGGGCTGCATGCGGGGACGAGCTCGAACGGTGGCAGGAGCGTGCCGGTCGGTGAAGCGGAACGTAAAGGACCAGGCGGTCAACTGGGACTCACGCCCCTCGCTGCATGACAGCGGCGTTACTCAGTCCGGAGTCGAAAAGCACCCTCATCGCGTCCTCAGCGGCCGCGCTTCGATCCGCAAGCTCTGATCCCGCCCAGCTTCACACGCCCCCCTACGACAGCGAGCGCCGGTGCTCGGTCTCGGACAGCCGCAGCAGGCGTCACCTGCCCGCCCGGTGCTTACGGCCAGGGACCTCTGTGGTGCTTGGTGGTCGTGTCCGCGACCTGTGCCCACGCCCCGGCAGGGAAGCGGGCGCGCGCCGAGACAGGCGGCACCGGGTGGGTGGGCGTCATGGAGGTCAGGCGTAGGTGATATCCGCGCTGGGGCCGTAGCGCCACGGGGAGGTGCGGACATAGCCGCAGCGCGCCAGGGCATCGTCAAGCTCCTGATGCGACCACAGCAGCCGGACGGGGACTACGCCGGCGTCGAGCAGCTGCAGGGCTTCGGCGACGTCCATGCTGTCGTCGACGGGTAGGCGGCTGTGCTCGCTGCCGTTGAGCATGCGCAGTACCAGCTCGTCCTCGTGCAGGGTGCACGTCAGTCGCAGGCTTGGGAGCGCCACGACCTGACGCTAGCGCTCGCGGCACGTCACTGATGTGGCTGGTGAAAGCCCCGAGTCGGCTGGCGAGGGCGGGGAGTCGTCTACTCGCACACGGTGCCGTCGTGATCTGCGTCGCGGTAGTAGGCGTACTCGGGGTCTTGGCCGTCGACGTAGGGGCCGTAGCCGGCGGCTTTGGCGGCTTTGCAGGTGCCCATGTCGGGGTCGGTGCCGCCGGCAGGTGGGGCGGGGGCGGGTGTGGTGGCGCTCGCGGTCGACGGCGCAGGGACAGGCGCAGGCGTGGGTGGGGGAGCAGCCGCCACGGATGGGCTCGCTACCCCGTCACCGGCCCCAGTCCCGGCTTGCGGCCTAGCTTCAGCAGCGACACCCGTTTCCGTGTTGCTACCGGTGCTCACGGCGGGGTCCGAAGGCACGAGCTCGCCGGGGCAGGCCGCGAGGACCCCGGCGATGGCGTCGCGCTCGGCGGCGGTGACCCATAGGCCCCAGGTGGCTTTGAGCCCGACTTGGCGGGCGACGTAGGTGCAGCGGTAGGCCCGGTTCGGGGGCAACCAGGTCGCGGCGTCGCCGTCGCTCTTCTGCCCGTTCAAGGGCCCGTCCACGGCCAGCAGCTCAAGACCGTCGTTGGCGAAGGCGACCCGCTTGGCCGCGTCCCACTGCTGGGCACCCTTCTGCCAGGCGTCGGACAGCGCCACAACGTGGTCGATCTGCACCGCGGAGGAGGTGTCCTGCCCGCGGGTGAAGACGATGGCCTTCCCGCTGTAAGGGTCGGCGAGGGTGCCGGTGGCCACGACGCAGTCGCGGGTGCCGGGCTTGAACGTCTCCCCGCCCAAGTCGCGGGCCAGGACGTCGTTGCGGGAGTCGCAGCCGTTGCGGTCGGTGTCGACCCATCCGTCGCCGAACTGCTCACGGCTGTAGCCGGTCTTCGGTGCCCGGCCCTTCACCGGCAACGTCGCCAGCACCGCCACCGCCGTCTGAGCACCGCCTGGGGGTAACTCCGCTGAGGCGGGCAAGGAGGTCTCAGGGGTAACTGCGCTTGAGGAGGTCTCGGTCGGCGAGCTCGAGCTGGTCGTCCCGCTTGGCGCGGAGGCGGAGGAGCTGACGGCCGCGGAGTCGGTCGATGTACTCGGGGTACACCCGGCGAGCACTACCAAGCCCACAGCCCCCACGGCGCCCGTAGTGACAAGACGGCGACGAGTGCTCGGACAAGATGTCACCCACCCACTCTTACAGGCCACCACCGACGGTCACCGCCGTCCACCGAGACGCCCCCCAGGCACGGGCAGGACCTGCACCCTGCCCCGACAACGACGCACCAGCTCCTGTCTGAAGGCTCCACGCCAGGCGCGAGCCGACGTCAGGGTCGGTGGCCAGGGTGAAGGAAGCGCTGCAGCGGCGCACCACGTCCACCCGCGCACCAGTCGCAAGCCAACCTCCCCGCGGGCCGACTGCAACCCGAGGACCAGACAGACCGCAGGCGACGACGGCGACGCCCACCACCGCGACCCCGTCTTGGCCCAAGCGCGCCCGCAACCGCCACCCACGAGCCACGCCTCCGCACTTCACAGCCGGCCTCCCCACCGGTGCTCGCGAGGGGTCCCTGCACCGATGAACCGTCGGGAGAGGCTGCGCTGAGGAGGTGAGGTCAGGCGGCTCGGAAGGGCGCTCGACGACAGCGGGCGGGGGTGCTCACCAGCCCGACGCCGGGGCATGTCAGGTGCGGGGCGCGCTCAGGGAGCGGTTGCGTGCACGTCCTGCGGTGGGCTGAGCGCCACGAGACGGATGCTGGCGCAGGAGTGCACGGGCAAGCGATGACCGACAACCGACTTAGCTGGAGCTGTCCGCGGTGAGGTTGACGTAGGCGGTGGTGTAACCAGCGAGGGCCCCGCAGGACTGGGGGAAGGCGCCGAAGAGGGAGCCGCTGCCTGGGGTCGGGTGACGTCGATGCCTAGGGGGTGAGGGGGTGGGGGTGGCGTAGGAGACCGTGGTGACGCTGACAGCTCGGTAGGCGCTGACGTGTGTCCGCATCAGCTGCCTCACTCGGTGCTGGTCGCTCCTGGCCTGGGTATCGCCGTCTCCGTATCGCGGGAGGGGTCCGAGAGGGCCGGCTGCTCCGACTCGCGCGGTGAAGCAGCCGTAGCGTGGTGTCTGAGCGGCTCCTTACCTGCTTTACCTAACTTTACCTAGATCGCGTAAAGTCAGGAAAAGCTTTTAAGCTTCTGCGCTGCACGTCGGCGGTCGACGAAGCGAGCGGAAGTGAGGGCGGCTTCGGGGTGGTAGGCAGTGCGCACGCCGGACTCATGAGGGCCAGGAGCCTGCCTCCCGGTTGCTCACCAGCCCGGCTGGCTCCGGCCGGTGCCTAGGGAACACGATGTCGTGTCAGAGGCGTCCGACAGGGTGAGGTCATGACCCGCCATGTCACCGGCCCCTCTGTGATGGAGCCGACCCGCCGTCCCGGTGACGACAGCCGTAAGCAGTACGCGCGCCTGGCGGAGCCGGGGTCCAGGAAGAGTGGCCGGATGTTGCAGGTCTGGGACGTGGATGACTGGGCCTTGATGCACGGCACGAAGCGGCGCCTTGTTTGCTTCCAACCAGGTTGTGAGCAGGAGCTGGTCGCCGTCCAGCGCGAAGGCACCCGGTTCCTGCGCTGCAAGACGGGCGGGTCATGCACTCACATCCGCCCCGGCACCCGCCACGTCGGGTTCCTCCCACAAGGGATGGGCACCCAGGAGGCGGGCGGGGCGCCCATGTCGGCGGAGCACCGCTGGATGCAGCAGCGCCTGCACTACCTCGTACGGCATTTCACTCATCCTGCGACGGGCGTGAAGTTCGCGCCGATCCTTGAAGATCCTTTGACTCGCGCCGATGTCTACGTCCCCGAGGTCGCGATGGCCCTGGAGGTGCAGCGCTGGGACACCAAGTTTGCCGAGCGGACCCAGCAGCGTGCCGCGAAGGGGGTCCAGAGCACGGTTTGGTTCCTGCCCACCACCCCGCCGCGATCCCTCCAGCGCACCGTTGCGGTACTCCCCGAGAATCAACCGGTTCTGCGCTACGGGATGCACCTGAAGGACCACCGCGACGAGGCGTTGGAGATCCAGCCGTGGGGTGCGATCGATGAGACCCTGCCCCTGGCGCAGCAGCAGCGGCTGCTGAAGCTGCAAGCCGAGAAGGTGTGGCTCTACCTCACCCTCGACGTCGCCGTCTTTGGACCGACCACCGCGTCCTCGCCCCTACGGTTGCAGTGGAGTACCGCGACCCGCAACGGCTGGAACCTGCTGGAGCAGGTGATCCTGGGCAAGATGATGTGGTGTCCGGCGGGAACCTTCGCGCTGCCACTGAAGGGCGGGCGGAAGGTCGGCGGCTGGGTGTTGCGCGCCGACCTGGACCGGGCCCAGCGCGCGAGCAAGGCTGCACTGACTAGCCTCCGGCGTCACGCCACGCAACGTCCACCAGTTGAGGCGACCATCGCCGTTGCAGTCGATACGGCGAGCAGTAGCAAGCCCGCACCTGAAAGGGACGCCCGCGACGTCAACGACGCCGTGAAGGGGGTGCAGGCGCAATCGCCCACACGGGTTCCTGCTGTGCAGACGCCTGCCGCGGCGGCAGCCTCCTCAGCACCGACACCATCCACGCCCTGCCCGGTCTCGCCGCTGAGACCGGAAGGTGCGCCGGTGACGGTCTCCTCGGCAACGACGGCGCCTGGAAACCATGACCCGTTCCCCGCACGGGCGCAGCCGTCACCGCAACCCGGCAGCCTGAGTGAGCCATCACCGCAGGCACGCGATGCCGGCGCTACACGGCGGAGTAGTCATCCCGCGGTGGATGAGCCTCGGTGGCGTCGCGTGCTGGCGTGGTGCACCAGAAGATGACTACGGCAGCGCCTTCTCACCCTCGACCTCGCCCGGGGACCTGAACCCCGTTGCAAGAGCTCTACTTTTCGACCCGCCAAGTAAGCGGTGCGGTGTCCTATCTGTTGCGGCTTCTTGGCTGACGTCGAAGAATAGGCGCCAGCTCGGTCTTAGCGGCCGCCTCACGCCGGTTGGTCGGACGCCGAAGCGTGACACGGCGCGAGCACCCGTTGCTGATGACCAGCGACGTGGGCGGGCGTTGCGCACGACCACCGGCACCAGCGCGCTGCGCACGACCAGCGGCATGATCGTGACGTCGTACCAGGACAGGAGCCGCTACCGCCTGTCTTGAGCCTTAGTTGCGATTGGGCCACACCTGCAGCAGCCACGTCTCGGTCTGCGTCGCAGGTTTCCTGCGGCCGTTGACGGTTGCCCGCACGTAGATGCGGGCGTCAGGCAGTGCGATGTCCTGGCGGTTTTCGGGTCCTGCATGCGGGGTCAGAGGCGGGCTGGAGGCCTAGACCACGCCGGACGGGACGAGTGCCTCGACGGCGCCGACGTCGCACCACCGTCGGGGAAGACCGATATCAGCCGGTAGACCTCGACCCTGACGTCAACGGTGGCTGCGTCGTGACCGCAGGTGAAGTGGACTCCGTGATGGGCCAGGCTCCGCAGGTGCAAGCCGGTCCGGTCTTCGACGTCCTGCGGTGTTCTATAGCCGGGTCGTGCAGGAACCATGATCGCCGGCTGTGACGGTGACCTGACCCTGATAGGTGGCGAGGGGCTTGTTACTGGGGCGCTTCATCTTTGACCGGTGGGTGGGCTCAGATGCTGTCTTGTCTGGTGGCGGCTCCCCGCGCGGTGAGCTGGTTGTGGTTCAGGTGTTGACCGTGTCAGCGAAGAGGCCTAGGTCGTCGTCTTCGTGCACGGTCCACGCGTCTAGCTGTACTGCCCAGGGACGTTGGTCAAGCGGGTGATCGGGGCGGCGTTGCCGATGGCTGAGTGCAGCCGGTGGTGGTTGTAGGTGTGCAACCAGGCGGGTAGGGCCCGGCGTCGGTCCAGCTCAGAGCGGTAGTGGCGGGCGAAGGCCCACTCCGCGGCCATCGTGCGGTGGAAGCGTTCGATCTTGCCGTTGGTCTGCGGACGGTAGGGCCGGGTCCGCTTGTGGGTGATGCCCAGCTCAGCGCAGGCAGCACGCCAGGCGTTCGAGACGTAGGCCGAGCCGTTGTCGGACAGGACCCGCTTGACTGCGACGCCGCGGGCGGCGAACCAGCTCACCGCCCGGCGTAGGACACCGATCGCGGTCAGGGCGGTCTCGTCGTCGCAGATCTCGGCGTAGGCCAGTCGGGAGTGGTCATCGATGACCGTGTGCACGAACGCGGTCCCCAACTTCGGGGAGTGGTTCTTGCTCCTGGGCTTTCCCGGCTCTTCGCGATCGAGGGTGTAGATCTGGCTGAGGCCCAGGTCGGCGCGTCAGGCACGGGGTAGGGGTCGAGGCCTTCCAGGATGGGAGTTCTCACACAGCCCTACCGGAAGACCTCGACGTGCCTGACGCTACCTTCACGACCCCTGACCTGACCACGTTCACCGGCCTGGACGAGCTCGGCCTCGTCGCGGTCGGGCAGCGCCTGGAGCCTGACCGGGCGGTGCTGGCGTGCCACGTCGTGGGCACCGAGGAAGACGACTGGTGTCGCCGTTGCGGCTGCCAGGGTGCGCCTCGGGGCAGCGTCGTGCGTCCTCTGGCGCATGAACCGTTCGGGTGGCGTCCGACGACACTGCTGGTCCGCCTCCGCCGCTACCGCTGCTCCAGCTGCGGACACGTCTGGCGCCAAGACACGTCGAGGGCAGCCCAGGCCCGAGCGAAGATCTCCCGCCGCGGCCTGCGATGGGCACTGCAGGCCATCGTGTGTCAGCACCTCACCGTCGCGCGGGTCGCCGAAGCGCTGGCGGTGTCTTGGAATTGCGCGAACGACGCTGTCCTCGCGGAGGGCCGCCGGGTCCTGATCGACGACCCGGACCGCCTGAACGGTGTCACCACCATCGGGGTCGACGAGCACGTCTGGCGCCACACCCGCCGCGGTGACAAGTACGTCACCGTCATCATCGATCTCACCCCGATCCGCTGCGGGACAGGCCCGGCACGGCTGTTGGACATGGTCGAATGCCGCTCCACCCAGGCGTTTCAGGCCTGGCTGGCCGCCCGCCCCCAGGCCTGGCGCGACGGCGTCGAGGTGGTCGCGATGGATGGCTTCACCGGCTACAAGACCGCCGCCGCCCACGAGCTACCGGACGCTGTCGCAGTGATGGATCCCTTCCACGTCATCCGCCTCGCCGGGGACGCCGTGGACGAGGTCCGCCGCCGTCGCCAGCAGGAGCTGCACGGCCACCGCGGCCGCACCGAGGATCCGCTGTTCCGGGCCCGGCGGGTCCTGCACACCGGCGCCGACCTCCTCACCGACCGCCAGCACGCCCGGCTGAACGCCCTGTTCGCCAGCAACGACCACTGCGAGGTCGAAGCGACCTGGGGCATCTACCAGCGCATGATCGCCGCCTACCGCGACCCCGACCGACGCACCGGCAAGCAGGTGCTGACCGACGTCGTCAACACCCTGGCTGCCGCCGTTCCGGCCGAGCTGGTCGAGCTACGCCGCCTCGGGCGGACCCTGAAACGACGAGCCGACGACGTGTTGGCCTACTTCGACCGACCTGGCACCAGCAACGGGCCCACCGAGGCCATCAACGGCCGCCTCGAGCACCTACGAGGCTCCGCTCTCGGGTTCCGCAACCTCGCCCACTACATCGCCCGCAGCCTCCTGGAGGCCGGCGGGTTCAGACCCCGACTACACCCTCAACTGCGATGAGCCGCTTTCCCGGTGTGGCGGCGCGGTTGAGGTTGCCCTGAGCGCGCCCCACGAAGCGCCAGCCGCCGCCATCGGGGATGTTGCCGAGCTTCTTTACGTCGACGTGGATGAGGTCCCCGGGTGCTGCGTGCTCGTAGCGGCGGATGACGTCCCCGGTGCGGATGTCGATGTGGGACAGCCGGTGCAGCCGGCACCGGGCCAGGACGGCGTGCACGGTCGAGGCCGGCATGTCCAGCGCCCCGGCGATCGCGCGGGGTGACAGGCGCCGCTTCCAGCGCAGGTGCACGACCTTCTTCACCACCGGCAGCGGCGTCTTGGTGGGGCTGCGGTGCGGGCGGCTTGAGCGATCGCCCATCCCGGCCTCGCCCATCGCGGCGTAGCGCGTCGCCCACCGCTTTGCCGTGGGCCAGGAGACGTGGAAGTACTCCGCGGCCCGGGCGATGGGCCACTGCTCCTCCACGACGAGCCGGACGAGCTTCAGACGGGCCTTTGGGGTCAAAGCGGCATTAGCGTGGGACACGAGGACCTCCTGGTCGTGGTGCGGAACCTTCAGCAGTCCCACTCCACACCGGGAGATCCTCCCCCGTCAGGGCCTTCGCTCAGACACCCTCATCGCACTGACCCGACCAACGTCCCTGGGCAGTACATCTAGTCCGGGCGCGGCCAGCACGGCCTCGATGAGGCCGGGCGACCCGCCGATGAGCGTTGAGTCGAAGTCGATCTCGCTGGCCACGCACCAGGAGTGGTGTGCGGGCCACAGCAGGTTGGGCGACTGCGCGCGGAACCAGGCGTCGGTGACCTGGCGCCCTATGGCCAGCGCTGCACGCAGCGGCCCGGTGAAGAGCAGGTGGTCGCGTCCGGGCAACGACAGGCGGGGCGCGGCCAGGGCCTGCTGCAGTTGCAGTGGCACCTGCGCACGCCGCGGAGGTGGTGGCGGTGGTCCGCCCTCGCTGTCGGCGTAGGCAGAAAGCATGGAGGAGCTGTCCCCGTCGAACCAGCCGTAGCCCTCCCACAGGGCGTGGTAGCACTCCTGCTTGGTGGTGAAGGGTTCCAGGACGTCCAGCAGGGCGGCCAGCGCAGCTGGCTCCAGCGTCCCTTCCTCCACGTCCACCTCGTGCCACAGCCCTTCGGAGGACAGCGGCAGGCCTATCCCCGGCGCGGGGGTGGTGATGGAGCGCCACTGCATGAGGGCGTGTGGGGTGCGCCGGGTCCGTTCGCACACCTGCGTCCAGGTCAGCGTCGCGCTGTGTTCCGCCGGGTCGGCTGTGGGGTCGTTCGCGAGGTCCGCGGGCGGTGCGGTGAAGTCGACCGGGTGCAGCACGCGCGGGGCAGGCCGCGAACCCGGTCGGCACGTTTCAGGCGACGGTGCTGCCGAAGCCGCGCAACCGCTCGCCGATCCACTCCCCGGCTGTGGGGGCGAGGGCTGCGCGTAGCCCTTCCATGTTCATCAGCTGATCGTGGCGGTCCCGAACGCTGCTGTCAGCACAGTCGGACATCGACATGCTCGAGCAACCACGTCCTGACGGGCGCCTTGCCCCTCCTCAGCGGAGGTGGTTCCTGATCGTGTCAGCCAGCGCGGCCGCATCGAGGGCGCCAGCCGCTACGGCGAGGACCATCTGCTCAGCCTCGTCGACATCCATGACCAGGTCGCTGTCGTTGAGAAGGCAGAAGATGCGGGTGGCTGACCAGGCCAGACGCTTGTTGCCGTCGAGCAGCGGGTGGTTGCGAGCCAGTGAGTGCATGAGCGCGGCCGCCTGATCGGCCAGCGTCGGATAAGCCTCATGCCCGAAGACGGTGGTGCGGGGGCGCGCGGCGGCCGAGGCTAGTAGGCCAACATCTCGGACCTGAACGTCCTTGACCACGCCAGCGGCGATCTCGAGGAGGTCTTCAGTGGTCAGGTGGTCGATCGGACGGCGTCGCTCGCTCACCGAGCGAGACGGGCAAGGAGTTCAGCGTCCTCGGTGCGCACCTGATCGATGGCCGCGCGCAGGCGGGCAGGGCGGTCGGAGACGTACTCGCTGATAGCGGCACGGGCCACTTCTTGCATGGAGCGTCCCTCCTGCTCCGCGCGCCGGCGCAGGGCATCGGTCTCGTCGTCGGTCAGGCGCAGGTTCATAGCCACACGCGAACGGTACTGTGGCGGTACCAATCTGGCCAGATCCTTGACCCAGGCGGGCGTGCGCCGCGGTCCAGGGTGGCCTCGCCGGGCAGACACAGCCATGACCGCGGGATTGCCAGTCGTGCGCGACCTTCTCGGAAACTTTCCGAAGCTCACTGACCGCTAAGAAAGAGGGCACGTCGCAATTATGGCGTTTGCGGCTTACTGAGCATCGTAAAAGACTCCCAGCACCAGTTCGGGTACGACAGTGCTTTGGTCCACCTCCGCAGCAATGTCAATATCATCCGTGAACCCCATCGCGGCTAGAACTTGGCCGCTGGTAGATTCCCGCAGTAGTCCCCGCATATCCCCAGACACTGCCTCGTAGGCTTCTGCCGCTACGGCGGCTTCGACCGATAACCGAAGCCATCCCCTCTGACGGAGGCCAGAGACGACGGCGCCGGCACCCCATAAGTCCTCAACTGCCGGCCGTAGCTGACCACCAGGCCACTGCTCACCCGCGGCAAGCACCAGAAGTCGCGCGCCATCGGGTCTGTAGCGGGTCGTCAACCACGTCGCGACCGCTTCGGCGTTACGTAGAGAAGCGGCCATGACCGAGGGGTAACCACCCTCACCCATGGCCGCAGCGTTAGGGGACATGCTGAATGGTGCGTTCCCGAAACGGGTCTTCAACACATCACCGTGGGGTGTATCGGCGGGCAGACCCTCACCTAAAACGGCAGCGATCGTTGCTCCGTTGGGCGAGGGCAGCACCAACCGCTCGATCCCAGGGCCGGCTGCCCGAACCGTCTGCGGTGACAAGCTCACCTGCCCGGCTTCGGCGTTCAGGCGACCCACCGCCAGTGTTGCGTCTTGACTTTCGGCGAACGCCTCAGCGTCGTGGGTACCCCATCGGTGGGGGAGCACCTGCCAGCCTCGGTCGAGAGCGACGGTCAACGTCGTGGTGAAGGAGAGGACGTCCACGACGACCGCGACATCGTTGTCGGGTCCTAGCTGTTGAGCGGCGTGTGCACCCCACTCGACGTGCACTGTTGCTGGCAGACCTTGTAACGAGGTCCGCGGCGGCACGGGTGCTGGCGGGCGCGCGACGGTCACCCGGCGCAGTCTGCCAGCGCACAGCACATCTCGGGAGTACTGCCGCAGCCGACCGCTGGCGGGTAGAAGTCTGCGCAGTGAGTGCGCGTTCCGCGCGACCAGCGGCTACTTGTTGACTTCCCTCACGGCAACGGCCCGGCCAGGCTGTGTCGAGGTGTCCGACACGACGCTCTTCCTAGCGGCTGCCCACCAGGTGCACCGGTGTGGCTCTCTCATGGCGTGCGAAGGGTCGGGCACCGCCCGGCGGGGGTGAGGCTCAAGAGGGGTCTGTCGTGCTCGAAGTAGCGCTGCCCACCACCGCCAGCACGACGAGGCTGGCCGACCGGTCGGTCCCGCGGCGGTGCCACGGAGGGCGACATGGACGTCAAGAGGCCACCCATCGCGGGTGTGATCATCGGGATGGACCCGCACAAGCGTTCAGCCACGATCGAGGTCTTGGACCAGCGTGAGCGACTGCTAGGCGTCGGGCGGTTCTCCACCGACACCGCCGGCTACCGGCAGATGCTGGGCGCGGGGCGGGAGTTCAAGGCCCGGACGTGGGCGGTCGAGGGCGCGAACGGCATCGGTAAGCACCTGGCTCAGCGGTTGATCGCCGACGGTGAACACGTCGTGGACGTCCCCGCGAAGCTGTCCGCGCGGGCCCGGGTCTTCTCCACCGGCCAGGGCCGCAAGACCGACGCCACCGACGCGCACTCCATCGCCCTGGTCGCGCTGCGCGCCCCGGCCCTGCGGGTCGTGAAGGTCGACGGGGAGCACGTCGCGCTGCGCCTGTTGGTCGACCGTCGCGACGAGCTCGGCGTCCGCCGCACGGAGTCGGTGAACCGCATCCACAAGCTGCTGCTGGAACTGCTGCCCGGCGGAGCGAAGACCGCCCTGACTGCGCCGCAGGCCAAGGCGTTGGTCGCGACCGTCCGACCCCGCGATGTCGCGGGCAAGACCAGGCGGCGGATCGTGGTCGCCCTGATCGAGGAGCTGGCCGGGACGGACAAGCTGATCAAGGCGGCGAACAAGGAGCTGATGGACCTCATCCTCGCGTCGGGGTCGCGGTTGATGGACTTGCATGGCATCGGTCCCTCGACCGCGGCCCGGCTGATCGGTGACGTCGGCGACATCGCCCGCTTCCCGTCCAAGGGGCACTTCGCGTCCTGGAACGGGACCGCACCCATTGATGCCTCCTCCGGGGACAACAACCACCAGCGGCTGTCGCGCTCGGGCAACCGGCGCATCAACCGGGTCCTGCACACGATGGCGATCGTGCAGTTGCGTCACGACACCGAAGGCCGTCGCTACTTCGACCGTAAGAAGGCGCAGGGCAAGTCCTCGATGGAAGCGCTGCGGGCGCTGAAACGACGGCTGTCCGATGTCGTCTACCGGCAGATGATCGCTGACGATGAGTTGCGCCAGGCGGGCCTGCAACCCCCGACAGGCCCCGTCGACGACGTCCTCGAGCTCGTCGGGGAGCTGGAGGTCATCGCCCTCGAGGACGTGGTGGAGGAGGTCGTGGTGACGGGCCCGGGAGGACAAGTGGGGGCGTCTACTGGCTCCAGCGCGGCCGGCTCGTATCCCCAGACCGGCCCTTCGGAGAAGTCACTTCCCGGACCCGCAACAGCATCGTCCACCCGCACTCCTGGACCCCGCAAGAGCCTTGGTTGACAGAGAGGGGTGCCATGACCGGTAGGTCGGCCGCGCGACCTACCGACCGCGGCGTTGCCGAAGGGGCCGGTCGTCATCGTCGTGGACGTAGCTGACCTCCACATCAGGTAGCTCGTTCTGCAGTTGGTAGGCCAGACGCAGGCCTTCGTCCTGCCAGACCCGCTCTTGCTCAGGGTCGGGCCAGCGGTAGTCGCTCCACCCGAGGGCGTTGAACCGCTCGTTCCACGCTCGCAGCTGCTCAACGAGCTCAACGCTGATGCTGAGCTCGGTCAGATCGACGGGGTCCGGGTGGTCGAGGTCGTTGTCCCACAGGAGGTCTTGCTCGCTCCACTCAGCCATCACCCGCAGGGCGACGGGGCGGTACGGCTCCTCCATCGGAAGAGGATGTCACCCCCGTTGCCGGGGGCCTCGGCTCATCGAAGCGGGATCGCAGCCATTGCTCGTCGAGACCCATCCGATCGCTGCTCCTCGTCATGTGGGGTTCATTAGAGCCAGGGATGAACAACGTGCCAGTGGGCGGCATGATCGCCCGTCCTGGCCCCGCGGCGTGAGCGCGTTTCGCGGCCAGCGGCATGAGCGCGCAGTCCATGTGACCAGGGACGGCGTCTAGGACCGCTACCGGCGATCACGCCATCGTCTGTACAGGCCGGCCAGAAGCGCAGCACCACCGATCGCCATCGTGAGCCCGCCGCCACTTCTACCTCCAGGCTCGCCCCAGAAGATCACTGCCAGCACCCCTGCCACGATGGCGATCGAGCCTAGGAGGATCGCGGCGGCTGCAAGCCAGACTGGACCTTCATCACGACCAGGCGGCGTAGACATGTCCATCAGTGTGATGCAGGACCTGGGTCCGACCGCGCGACCAGCGGCACGAGCGCGCCGTCGCGCGACCAGCGGCATGAGTCAACGATGGGGTCCACCGCGTAGCCGGCTGAGAGCATCGGGTGATGTGGGCAGATGAGGAGGATTTCGCGAGCCCTAGCGGCTTGCCTAGTGATCAGTTAGGTGTCGTGTTGGTGGAGGCTTTCAGTGCTGTCGGCGGTGGTCGCGAGGCAGCCATCGAGCTCTTACGCCGCACAGGGGACTGGCTCGGCGACTTGGATGCCGCCGGCTTCATCTCTGTCGGTGCTGTGCACCCCGATGACCCCGATGCGCGTCCTCGGGCGGTCGTCCGCTGGGTACAGGCGCTGGAGGCCGCACGGTGGGGTGGGCCACTTCAGCGAGAAGGGCGTGATGATCGCCGTGACCTGGCACTGCTGACGCTGGCCGCGGCGCTGGCCGGCGCGGTGCCGGCGAACCTGGAGGAGTGCTTGCGTGACCTCGACCGGGACCGCACCCGCTTCGTGCTGGCCGCGGTCAACGCCTCCACACAGTCCCACGTCGTTCGGCGCCAGCAGCGCTTACCCGATGGCCGTGACGCAGGCCGCGCCGGAGGTGCGTTGCAGGTTGACGCGCTGTTTGCTTGGCCTGACCCGCCGCAACCCCACGATGAGGAAGTGCTGGAGCTACCTCTGTTCCCCGAACGGTTGGCCGAGGAGGCCGCCCTCGCGTGGGCTGAGGCTCACCCGACTCCGGCCGTCGGGCTCCCACTGACGGAGGAAGTCACAGACCTACTGCAGCGGTTGTGGCCAGCGCGAGGTCGCGCCGCCAGTGTTCCGCGCTCCCGCCGTGGTCGCGGCGACACCTTGATGCAGCGACGGCACCTTCGTAGTGACGATGAGGTCCAGGATTGGCTGGGTCTAACCCTGCCTGAGCTGACGCCCTTGACTGATCAGGGGTACCGGCGGTTCTGTCTCAGCGCTGAGGCCGGAGCCTTGCCTGATCGATCTGCAGGGCTGCCTGCGGGGTGCGACCGTCAGGCCGCCATCTCTTTGGTGTGGGTGCCTTCTGGTCTTCAGCTGGATGAGGTCCTCAGGTTCGGCTGCGCCCAGCAGGGGGTGGCCACGATGGCCATCACCGTGGATGACCGCACCCTGTCCAGCCCCCGACCGCAGTTCATGGCGACGAACTTGCGGGAGTCTGCTGGGGGGTACACGAGCGTCACCGTCGCTGGGCGGGTGCTCGGTGTCCAACGCCTGGAGGAGGAGGTCACGCGCAATACCTGGGCTCGACTTGGCGATGCCGGCGATTCGGCCTTTGTGGTGCATCTGCCGGTGGCGCCGGTGGCAGCTCTCGAGGTCGTCTTGTCCAGCCAGAACGTCCCGTAAGTGGCCGTTGAGAGTATTGAGCGCTCTCCCGGACGCGTAGGGGCGCGGCGACGACTCGAGCACGCTCCCGACACCATCAGTCGCGCGTGGGGAACAAGCTTGGCGACCGCTCGGTCATCGAAATGACCGCTGGGTCGCAGGCTGAGCGGATCGCGGCATGAGCGCGCGTGCGCGCGACCAGCGTCATGAGCGTGTCTTCGCGCGACCAACCACATGCGCGTGGAGTCCTGCCGGCAAGCTGCTCGCGCTTGAGAGGTATCAGCGAGGAGGCAGCGTCCCCTCCGTCAGCCGTTGCTGGACGTCGAGCAGTACGACGGCAGGGTCGAGATGACCACGGGCCAAGGCGTCGATGGCGCCCATTACCGCCTGCGCCGGGTCTTGTGCGGCAGCTTGGCGGATGGCATCGATCGCGGTGGCCTCCGGAGCCATCGGCTCGTGGATGTACTCCTCACCCACTTCCCAATAGCGGCCCGTGAAGACAGTCTCGACCTCGGTCTCGCCCGCAGGAGGGGGGAACACGCGGTCCCAGATCAGGTCGGCGTCGTCCCACTGCTCAGGTAACGGCTCGCCGCGCGAGACTGACTCCAGAGCCTGCTCGATCCAGTCCAGCTCGGCGATACCAGCCACGGTGCACGCCTGACGGGCCGCCCACACCGACACGGCACGTTGCTGAGCACCGGCCAACGCAGCCAACGCATCGACCACGTCACGGTTGAGGTAGGCCAGCTGACTGGTGCGCCCACCAAGCGCACGCAGCTGGTCGGTGGGGGCCCGTCCGCCCCAATCCTGGATCTCCTGTGCCGCTTCCCACTGCGCCTGGGCGGCTAGCTGTTGCCGTTCCTGCTCGGCGTGCTCGGCCGCCAGCTCCTGCGGCGTGGGTGGGGGCTGGGTGTTGGCGGCTTCGCGGTGCCAGTAGGCGGCGTTCTCGCTGCCCAGGCGGACCACTGCGTCGGGGGCGACCGGTGCCGGCCACAGCTGCAGCAGGTACCGGTCGAGGGCGGGCTCGTCGCCGATGCGGGTGTCCGGCGCCTGGTCCATGCCGGTGGCCGACCAGCGGGCGCGGTAGTCGCCCGGTGCCGGGGTCGGTACCTGCTGGGCCCAGTCGAAGGCAGTGAGCCAGCACTCCTCGGAGGTGAGGGTCACGGGGACTTCCACGACGTCTTCCCACTGCTCGTCCAGCGGTGGTCGCTCGTGATGTAGCTCTACACGCAGCGGAGCGGGGCCGGTGTGCAGGCCGGTGACCATCAGCAGGTGCCCGGGGTAGCGGGCTCCGCACAGCCCGTTGGCCTGCCCCCCGCGAGCGGTGAGGAGCTCTACGTCGCTGCCATCACCGGGCTCGAGGTAGACGAAGCCGTAGTGGACGGGGACTTCGCCGTCGAACAAGACGTCCACCGCGCTGGAACCACCCCTCTTGCCGAGCCCTGGCCGGCCCAGAGCACACCCACTGTGTCCGGTCAGGCCGCTCGCTGGCAGCTGAGTCCAGGAGGTTCCCTCTCTTGCTGCTCGCCACGGGCATGTGAGAGGTCATGTCAGGTGACCATCCACCGCTTCCCGACAAGCAGATGTGTGGCTGAGCACGGAACAGACTCGGTCAACGACGAGAGCGCGCGACCAGCGGCATGAGCGCGCGTTCCGCGCGACCAGCGGCATGAACGTAAGGTCCCTGCGTCCCTGCTGGTGGCCCGAAAACCGTCCTTCGGACCCGGCCACTGCTTCACTGGCTGTATGGCTACCGTGCGATCTGGCTGTCTGGCTCTCATGGCCGCTGTGGCGCTCTTGGCTGCTTCGGGCTGTTCTGGCGATGCGCCACCACCGACTGCGTCGTCGGCGCCGACCAGCACGAGCTCAGCTGGGGCGAACGCCGCAGCGGCCGACAGCGCACCCGAGCAAGTGCGAATCCTTGCGCCAACTGACGGTGACATGATGGAAGCGCCGAACAACTACTCACTTGCCCTCGAGGTCTTCGAAGCCGACCCTGAACATTGGGGAGGTGCGTACGTTGATGACGACGGACTACTGGCCGTTGCTGTAGCCCACCAATCGCTCGATGCGGCGCAGGCAATTTTGCAAGTAGCCGGAATCACCAAGGGCGTGAAGTTGGTAGAGGTAAAGCAGTCACTCACGCAGCTTGATGCTCAACAAAACCAAGTAGCTGAGGTGGTGGCAGCGCATGCGAATCAAGTGTCAACCTTCGGTCCAAACTATAAGACACAGTCAATTGACGTGGTCATGAATTCAGAGAGTGATTTCCTGGCAGGCGAACTGAGGGCTACAGCCACTGCCGACGGACCAGTCGTCAACGTCAGTGTCGAGTCCAGCAACCCGACACCCGCCGCCACTTAGCGAGAATGTCAGCGAGCGTGGTCGCCACCTCGTGGGGAGACTAAATAGCACGATCGGCAGGCTCGAGAGGGAACCGACGCGCGAAATCGCCTCGACATCATTCAGGACCGCGCTTATTCGAGTGCGGTTGCGCCACTCCCGCCAAGTGTTAGCTGGCGTCGGAGTTAGCGGCGGCCGACGACCCGGTTGGGGACAGGATGTCGTGGCTCTGTCCAACTCCGCGACCAGCGCCATGAGCGCGCGTTGCGCGCGACCAGCGGCATGAGCGCGCCTTCCGCGCGACCAGCGGCATGAGCGCGCCTTCGCGCGACCAGCGGCATGAGCGCGCCTTCGCGCGACCAGCGGCATGAGTAGCCCTGTGTCAAGCAGCCGCCGCCAAGACGGTCTGCAGGGCCCGGTGCCGGGCGGGGTCGTAGGCCACGCCGTCCTGCCAGCAACGCCAGATCACGTGCAACCAGGCGCGG